>Ga0123352_10003554_pt1 | contig 22594 bp, 13 predicted proteins | sample TergutLab28metaG_FD_89700 | JGI IMG/M metagenome (GOLD analysis project Ga0123352, IMG submission 89700) | Labiotermes labralis P1 segment gut microbial communities from Petit-Saut dam, French Guiana - Lab288 P1 | ecosystem: Host-associated > Arthropoda: Insects > Digestive system > Gut ...
GGCTGAGTGGACCCCGTTCCAGACCCACTACTACTCAGAAAATCTGGTAGCGCCGGGGATCGAACCCGGGACCTCTGTATCTGTAGACAGAAACTCTGACCACTAGACCACAGAGGCGGTCGGAACTTGACGTTAATAAAAACAAATTTTCATTCTCACGAATAACAGCTCTCTGGTTTTGAGTACAAATGCTTTAAATCTGTATTTTTCCACGTTATTGTATTGGTGGGTTTCATTCTCGCAGCAACGCTGTTGTCATCTGTTGGCAACCTCCTGACGGTACACAATGTCTTAGATCTACGTCAGAACATGCTCCTGTTGTATGGAATTCATACGTCCACAGACGTAACACAAGTTTTAAAACAACCCGAGGACATATGCTTCTCCATTTCTTTTTAATCGTGCACCTTCCAACTATTCAAATGCTTTATGTCAACTAAAATTTCATGCCTTGGGTGTTAGGAAACGCGACTACGACGCGCTTTTGCTTATTAATGTCTACATTAATCAAACCACTGTCATTACCTTTCGGTGACCGTCTTGTGCTTATGTGCCGCCAATAAACCGCGCCGATTTTACTTCATTCAATGCTGGTTTGACACGTTGCAGCTGCCCTCCTCCTAGAGGCACGTCAGCTTCTAATGCCTTCTGTAAAAATATTGATATATTCAGAAACAAATAAATCTCGCTTACTCATCTCTTAATTTAAGAACACTAATATTAGCCACCTTCAATGTGGTGTGAAGTATCCGTATTCTCTTTTGTGTGTTTTGAACTTTCTGGTTTATTTTGTTATATTTGTTGTTATTTAGTTGTATTCTTCTGTGCTGTCTAAATCCTTCCGGTCGCACTATGGCTCTGGGTTTGACTCAGTCTCTAAATGAAATGAGTACCAGGAATCTATATTGGGGAATACATTTTGGAGCCCCAACCTCCAGGAACCCTCGGGGCCTGTCCATGCCTCTTCACGGATTGCTTTACCCTTCTTCCTGTCCCCTCTTATCGTTCATCTCTCTACTCGTTGTTACTTTATTCTCACTTGATTTCATACGCTTTAGTCCTACTCTTTTATGCCTTTTATTTTCCTGCTCTAGGTTTTTATGGCCGTTTTTTTCAGATATGGCCTTAATAAGACAGAATATAAACCCAGAATTGTATGGATGCGGGAAAGAAAAATTGGTACTCTCTATCTAGTGGGAGTCGAGAAACCACGACAAAACACTTAAGAATACCGGTACCTGGGGAAATCAAACGAAATACGCCCCTTAGTCGAGACAGGCTACAACCTTGAACTGTGGTGCACACTCTCAGGGTTGCTATCAGATTATGCTACATTTGTTCTTTGGCACACAGAAGCAAATGTCCGTGTCATTTCCACCAACACATTGCTATATACAGAAGCTAATGCAATTCTGCTGTAAATGCATTTACGTTTGTAAAAAGCAATGCAATCCTTTCGAACAACTACAAAGTAGCCGAAACGTGATCGTTCAATTAATAACCTGCAACCTACGAAGTGTAATGTTATAGTGACTGAACAAATAATTGTACAGCCATGGTTGACTTACTTAGCTCTTGTTTGTTCAAATGAGAGCTGAATGCAAAGTACTTCGGTTAACACTGAATACTTAAAGATTCGTAACTTTTTGTATGACACGCCGTTGTGGTTCGTAATATAACTGCTGTTCCACAGAAACCGATTCTATCGCCCGTAAAACAGATTTATTATTGTATACGCTACACAGTTTTATGACATTTTCGGCTTTGGTGTTGGCCATCTTGTGATCATTCACACACAGGTTGCATGTAGAAGACTCTTATTTTTCAGGGATTAAAATACAAACTATATACTTACAATTTCATGTATCGTGTAAGGAAAAGAGGTCTAATTTCCTTTTTAATTCGACGTTTTACACACACGAAATTTTTTTTAAGTGCAATTTTCTAGTAACCTCGATTTTATTTTCGGCACTACCTATTGAATGTTGTTGAATTGTGTCAACCGCTTTTTAACCAGAAATTTCTGCGGCGCTAAAACTTGTTTAAAACAGGACTGTCCCTTCGCGAAAGCGTGTCTCTTTTAACAAATTCACTATACCTTTTTTTGTGTGTTTGTTTTTGTTTGTTTGTTTGTTTGTTTTCTGTTTTCCCGTATCCACTTTAAAACAGAGGCGATCACTTTGTTCATAAACCTGAAATTTACTCAAAATATGTACATTAGTGATGGCAAAATATATTTTCGCCTTAAATCGTAGTTTTCCAACTGCGTTTTGAGTTTCTGAAATTACTGTGTTCACGTGTGCTTTAATGACACTATTACTAATTACTCTGTTTCTTTACAGCTGGTTTATCTAACTTAAGTATATTATGAAGCTGCTCGGGTATGCGTGCTTGATCCTGTAGCTGGATTCAGACCAAACTAGTATATGATGGTTCCCATTACGACGTTTCGGGTAGGCCATACTCCGTCCCTCTGTTCTGACTGGTGGGTTCATTAAACCTCAAAAATCGGATTTCGCGTGACTGTATTTTTGTCATTAAGTTACCCATCCTCCTCAGTTGTGTTCATGTGTTTTCACTTTGCCTTATCGACGATGCCGATAAAAAAGTGTTTATTGTTTATCAAAGTTTGAGGTACCGGGATTTTATTGTTAAGTACTTTCGAATGATTGCTGTAGCCGGAGCTGCTTGATCTTTCCGCCTGCCCAAAACACATGTTTTTTTCACCACTTGGACGTTTCAGCTGACAAATGTCTTCTTTTGAATAAGAGTTTGGCCATGTGTTTCCTTGCCAAGGACTTTCTCAGTGGTGTTGTCGGTGCTCTGTGTAATACTGACGTCCACATGTCTTACAGATTTTGTAATACATCTAGTCTCTTTGTTTACTAACGTGAAATTCACATATTTTGCACGTTAATCTCTTTTTGTTTCTTGTGTAAGCGATTTCTTCTTCCACTTCTCTAACCTACTCATGTGGTTTTGATCATTAAAAGCAGTGTTTCTCAAAGTGTGCTCCACGGAACCCAAGAAATCCGTCACCAATTGTTCTCAGGGGATCCGTGGATACATTTCTGCAATGGCTACCTTGAAGTTTCCTAATTTTATGACGAAAGGAATTTTTTAAAAAATAATCGCTAAACCTTTTTAATTGGTGATTGTTTTTATTTTTTATGATCGTTACAATATCTGACAACTCCCTCTACGCACGAAGCGAGCGACATTCAATTTAATTAAAACCAAATAATAAAATGCATTCTAATGTATGCTACTGCTATGTATTCGTAGCTATTTAAAATCAGTTCTAGGGTAAACACATCTAATTTTGGATACCTATTACCTTGATACTCTATTTCAGCAGGGATGTGAGGATCCGTGGTTATTTTTCGAAACCAAAAGGGGTCCGCCAACAAATCGTCTGGAAAACACTCATTAATAGGAATACTTTGTATTGTGTTTCTTTGAGACAAACCACAACCCAACACAACATAAAAGGCGTGTACAGAAATGCTACGCTCATAGAATACAAACATTCCACATGCAAACAATAGACTTTATAACCATTAGTGCACAAATATTAAATAAACTTCAGATACCTGAACATATTGTTCGCATATGTTATTATTCAAAGTGAGAATGGAACAGCAATAAACATAGGAACATAAATAAACAAGCAATCATATAGGGGGTTACTTCAACAACGACACTATTTTGCGGAAGTAAAGCCCTGTTTTAGCAAGTTTTACCTTTACACAAATAAGCTGATTAGCAGCAATTAACTCCATTCCACAAACCTAACACGTAATGCTACACACTGCAATAAAAACTCCCCAAACAGAGCACTTTAATGGAGATCAGACGTATATCTAAAACATCGAAGGTAAAATGGAATAAGATCTCAGTTCCGGGGATGAGAAGTGAAATTGTATAAATGTAACTTGATACTTTAATCTTTTAATAATTAAATTTCTGGACATGCTTCTGCTATGTGGGTGACCTGAAGATGACCAACATCAAAGGCCGAAACATATTTCCATAAAACTGTAAGGGATATACAGCAATACATTCGTGTCAACGGCGGTAAAACATGTGTATAATTGCAGTTCTTGGAGCTGCAGCTTACCAAAGTTACTATAACCACCTACGTTTGTGTTGCTGTGTCTATATTACCCTGTCTGGTAAGAAATTTTTCAAAAAAGAAGAAAAGACCACGCCTATTTAAAAAGTAAAACTGTGTTACTACACTGGACTTCTAGGAAAGAGGAAACGTACTGTTGGACATACTAATACCGCAAGAAAGTTTAAAACACGATCGGGGCTGGATACAATGAATCATAGTCCACATGTCGACGGTAGCTGGACGAACTTCCTTTGTGATAACACCACTACCAACCGACGATTATATATACATTTCTCCACGCCAATCTCAGCCCTGTTTGAACTCTAACCCCAAACTTTTTTACTCTCTAGTTCTCTCGGTCATTAATTAGAAGCCTATGGTGCGACATTATCTGGGGGTAACGTTGCTGGATCTGTGAGGAGGGTAAAATTGAGGGTGGTAGGTTTATCTCTTGATGTTTGAGGGAGTGTGTGGGAGTTTTAACGGGTGGTAGAAGAGTTGAGTGTCACAGACACATTCTCCCCACCCACATCCCTGTCCAACATACCCTGCGATAATACAGTAACCCCCCCCCAACCACCACCACCACCACAAACTTTTCGGTTTTTTATATATCTGTAAAAATGTCATGGTAACATGTGTTTAGAGTGGGTCGTAACTTTTAGTTACATTGCCAGTCGAATAAACAGGACAGATTGAGGCAGTACGATGTAAGGACGGGGTTTTTTATGCAACAGATTTCAGTTTAATATATATGAAATAAAACTGACTACCCGGGAAAAAGAAATGATAGTTTCATTAAGCACACAAAATCGTCCCTCCGGGGGGCGTGGAGGTAGGGGTGGGATTAAGCATTCGCAGCATGTAGGTAATTTGAAACAATTCGAGCTCGCTGACACTTGTAGGGTTATCATGGATTGTCTGACAACACTGAAATAATGAAGCTCTGTTTTACGTCTCATTACATTATTATTTCGGGTAATACAAACTGCAGAAATTATTAGTCGTAAAACATGTAAATAAATTTACTAACGGGTATGAAGTTTTGTTAGTGGTAGAGAGGCGCTTTGGAAAAGCTGCGTTTGGACAGACAGTAATCCGATTTGGGAAGGACCACACTTTGACACTAGCGGCTGTGACACTTGTTCAAGCCAGACCTTACTTACACTCTCATTTTTCAAAGTCTCCCAATCTGCTACCCTTCGAAGACACACGAACCATTTACTTCGTATACAATTTTACGGCAAACTTTCAATGACACCCAACTTAATATGAATTTTGCATGCAGCGTCTGAGAGTACAAAATCGCTACTCTCAGAAAAAAAGGAAATCATGTAATATCTAGGTCGACGATGTGAATTGATAATCCAATACTCTTTTGACAACGACAAAACAGAAACAATACAAACGCGTGACGAAAAAAAAAATAATCCGGAAACTCAAGGTGTTGCAACGAAATCAACGGCATGAGAACACACTTGCGAGTATGTTTTCCGTATACGACAGTGAACTGATAAAAGTTTACTTGAGCAATATTTTACGGTAAGGAAACAGTACGAAATGAACAGAACACTTGTACAAATTTATGTCTGTCGGAGGGGCGCGGGGTTCCCTCTCAAATATGAGACAATTCACTTTTCTATTAAGGACAGAACCATAAGCACGAACCTCGAATAGTGACTTCTAGATTGCCTGTATTATTCGCGCAACTAATTTAGTGGGACACCGAACAATTTTCGACATTGTAAAAGTTTCCGGTAATCAGAATAAACTGACACGTAACTTTACTTCCAAAAAAGCAGCCAGAACAGTATTACAGATATAAGCTGGTTGTCAATGCGGTAACATTGTTTATTTGCAAGGGAGATGTCCGGTTTGACCCTCGGTCAGGGCACCGGTTACCCTAATCATATATCTATTCCCATGCACAGACAAGGTCCTCTCTTATCATCCCATGTTAAAGAACTTTGCAGTTTATGCACCGTCTTTCAAACAATCGACAATCCATGTGCGGATACATTCACAATATTTCTTTCTTAAACTGTTTACTAACAGCAATGGAACAGCTGATTTCTAAAAATTACAGCGACCTGGCTTAAATTTTATTGATAAACGAAATGATAATGTTAAGCTACAGGCTTCTTGCACTTTCCCTGACTGTAAAATATTTACTTTCAGTTCGTCATTATATATATTTATATATAAAGGACTAGCAGATGTCGATTAAGAATGGAATATACGTACTTTAATTCTGCCTCACATATATTTTTTTATATTTGATTTCCTATGGAGATCAATCGATATTCATGTTGCCTATTTACCCATACCCCGAAATACGTTTTTGCAAATGAATGAATTAACAATTTTATGGCATTCGAAAGTCTCTTAAACAGCAGTGCAAATTCTCTATAAAGCTTTCTTTCTGCAAGTTGTAATTCTATAATTTTCCTGTTGAATTTTCAAAAGGCATGTCACTAATGAAAACTTGTAACAAAAGAATTATGTGACAGAAAAGGAGCGTTGTTCGATTGAAATTCAACTTTATACAATAAATAACTAAATACTCCTTAATACGTTCATGTAGGACTAAAGATCCTAAAATTTTAAAGGGAATTTTTGAATGGTGTAAAGTATTATTTTCTTCAGAAGACAAATTTGGGACAGTTGTGTAATTTATAACAATGAAAACTTCGCAATACGGCGAAGACCCGTCCAGGATTCCTAAAGCAGAATCAATAAATCACACTTTACAGAATCCTACAATGTAACACAATGGTACAAGCTATACAAGTTCAAATATATATATATATATATATATATACTTAAACTTTTAGAATTTATGTCCAGTCGCAGCTTAGAAAGCCTGGTATGTGTATTGCAAAAATGTTTTCAGAGCCGGGCTCTACATCGTAAACGCCCCATCCTGTAATTACGAAAGAATATCTTTACTTATCTTTTACTTGAAACTTGTTGCAACTATTTCCTCTCGTCTCCCAAGGGAATACATTGAAAGTTATTACGGCCATTTAATAAAGCCGGTGTGAGAATTGCCAACCCGATAAATGACGTACCAAGAATAGCTAACAACCGCGAATTAAAAAAGAAAATCTCGGAAGGAATTGAAAGGGATATACTTTCTTTAAATTCCTCAGTCCCCATGGTGAGGGTATGAAGTACATTCACTAACCGTCTGAAGAAATAAATAAACACGTGTAAATACAAATATAGAATGAGAGAGACAGAAAAAAATTATCTCACTTAGAAACTCGAAATTTTTGCTTAAAAATGAAAAGAAGAAAAGACGTCTACTGCTTAAATAAGTATGTAAATGTCATAAATGTTGAAGAAGGAAATTATATTTTTGCAAATGTTTAAAATATGGAACACTTCAAATCAAACCGATATCTTCATGCGACCTGTTCACTGAGAAATTGCGTAAAAATACGACCGCAAAGCTACAACAGGAAAACAATATTTTAATTTCGTTGAAGTTATAATGGTATAAGGAATATTTCTTGGGCATCTTTAGTGTTTCTTTAGGAATCCAAACCATGACCTTCATTCAAGTGTTCCCGGAACACATTTTCTGGGGAAAATGACAAGATGTTCCTGAGTAATAAATAAAGAAGCTATAAATAATGATGGTAAATAATATATTAAAATTATTCCTGCATTTTACAATCGCTGTACAAGATCCCATAACCCGGAAAGAATATATTTGAGCCCTAAAATAGATATTAGACAACTGCTCAACACATACATTGAAAAAGTGATGAAATAATATATCCCATGTTCAAGAATGGATATATCGAAAATAAATTACTGAGGACCAAAATTTACATTTTCACCCCCACAAAAGAGGCACACGCCAAAAATGTGATATATTGGATCTCAAAATCAAATTATCTAATATTAATAAAAAAAAACAGTCCTTACGCAAAAACAGGATATTCATTTAAGAAATGCCAAATTTAGACAGATATCGTACAAGAAGATCAAGAAAGCGCACCATGAAATCATAATGCATAATACGTTTTGCTTTCGATCTACAAAAAGGAGTACCATACACAAAGCTTTCAGTTGCCACTGCATACTACGAGTAAAGGCAGATTATAGACGTTATAAATTTGGATTTCTATAGATTTCACAACTACAAATGTTAATATATACATTTGGAAAGACAGAACTAACATACACACGTTCTAAAGAAGTGGCATCTTATATGAAAACACATTAAGATTATCACAACTCAGAAACGTACTATGAAAAGCAACGGCACGTATGCCAACCAAAACCACAGTTTCAAAAGGGCTTTGATATTTAATGAAGTGCTGAAGCTTAGTAGATCATCATCTTTAGTCTGTTCCATAGACGCCGTACATATACTCCGAATTTCTACTCTGAAATCATTTTTAAAAATGCTACTTTACGTCGCAAATTCTGATTAAAATTTTAGTTTATACTTCCAACTTGCTGAGCAGCTCCACCTGCTGAAGTTTCGACAACTTGGGATTCATTCTATTAGCAAAGATGGTGAATCCTTTAGTCAGTCATGGAGAGGGACAGCCTGACGCTCCTCCGGTGTAAGGAGATAATTTGCAAGTCCGGGAAGTCAGTGAGTAAAAAAGTTAAAGACCGTAAAAATGATAAACACCATAGAAAAACAACAATATATGCCGAGATTCGACTTTCTCAGAGCGGCTTTAAAGAATATCCAAGCCTTTGGCATATTACGCCGTATCGACTGGTAAATAGTTAGCGACTTTATTTCAAGACGTTTCAAAGATATGTCGGTAAGTATTTGCCAGTCGACACGGCGTAATATACCTTCAGACTTTAACAGATTCGAGTAAAGGGAACCATCAAGTAATTTATCTTAGATTTTAGAAACCCACCGAAAAATTGGAATGATAACTTAACTCAATGAAATCAAGCCTTCGAAACTTTCGAGTTTTAGGCGCGTGCGCAAAATTGCGAAAAGTGCCTATCAACTTCGTCACGTCTGCCCGTCCGGCCCCATGGAACAACTCCCACTCGACGGATTTTCATAATATTTAATATTTGAGTATTTTTCGAAAATCTGTTGAGAAAACGCAAGTTTCATTAAAATCTGAAAAGAATAACGGTTACTTGACATGAAGACCGATGTCAATTTTTTTTTATTATATCTCGCTCAATTCTTCTTATAATGAGAAATGTTTCCGACAAATATTATAGAGAAAATCAAAACACACATTTTATGCTCAACAGCTTCTTTTTTATGAAAATCGTGCCGTTTATGAAACAATGTGAAAGAAAGTAGTAGAGCCGATAAGGCCACAGATGACGATATGGCGCATGCTGGATATCTAAGGCTACAAACACATACACACACACACAATATGTAACACTTACTGTTTTCCGATGCAACAATGGTTGCACGAACGCGCCTCAGTTTTATGTTCTACGTACATTGCCTCTTTTGTCTACTGGTTATGTTACTGTGTGGGATTTTAGGCAGCGTAAGACCGTGTAAACATTCATATTGGTTCTAGTGAACACAAATCTTGAGTTCCAACTGCGTAAGCTTCCGTAATCCCTAGACCCTGTCCCCGATTCTTGCCCCACAGGATTAGCCCCATTTGTATTCTTTTAAAACAAACGTCCACATGGGACCACACCGTACACAACACGATACAGGCAAACTCCTTCAGGTTGTAAGGGGCGCGCTGTTATTCATTACTGAATGAGAGCACCACATGTAACAAGCTTGTACATCAGAACAGAACACCACTAGCTTGAACACTGGATCTAGACAGAACATTTTATTTTAATTTCCAATTTTACAGATGTATGGGCTAGCAGGAGGTTTTATCTCTACACGTGGACATTAGATTTCAGGGCAAAGTTAGTGATGTTCAACACATTGGGTTATATTAATATGAAAATTATAAAAACCAGAAACGATTCATGTTCAAAACAACGATCTTCGCCTAAAACGTCAAACACAATTCCGAGTTTCATTTCCAATTTGCAGGAGGTTTTATCTCTACACGTGGACATTAGATTTCAGGGCAAAGTTAGTGATGTTCAACACATTGGGTTATATTAATATGAAAATTATAAAAACCAGAAACAATTCATGTTCAAAACAACGATCTTCGCCTAAAACGTCAAACACAATTCCGAGTTTCATTATCATAAAAAGTATGAACTGTCGTGCGTTCGATACGTGAACATCATTTGACCCATTAAAATTAACGTCTCGGAAGTATACGAGTATGAGAGAATTCGTGCGGTACATACTGTATAGATTATTCAGAGGTACGATTTATATAAAAAATCCAACAACATAACACGGCGGAACCTGAGGTTCAATCACTAGCCAGTCCATGCAGGGATTTCTGATGGATAAAGTGGCGCTAGGAAAGGGGTTTCTTTCGCGTACTTCGATTTATCCTAATTTTACAGAAGACAACCTGCTGCGTTTATAAGACCTTCAAAGAAATCTGTCATAAATCTGTCAAACACGACCACATTTATTTTCACTTAAGCATGAATACATGTTTCGGTCTACACAGGTAATCATCAGGCCACTATTACAAAATCTTTCAGATTCAGATAATAGTAGAGTGCAGTTTCAATGCACACTATGAGATCCCACATATGTTACAATAGTTATCATAGTATAAAATTATATAAAACTATATAAAATTATGTGCATTGTAACTGCACTGTACTATTACCTTATTTCGAATGTCTTTGTAATAGTTGTCTGATTATGGTCTGTGCAGACCGAAACATGTAGCCAAGTTTAAGTAAAAAATAAATGTGGTTGTGTCTGACGGACTTACGACAGATTGCTTCGGTTTGTCCTGTCAGTGTAATTACACCTCTATACTCATATTTTATTCTTCTATGATCCTCACTGCATACCTAATCTTGGAAATTAACAGTGTCAGTAAACAGAACATATCTGTCTGTCATTCTCAGCGCGGTATTTTCGTAAGAAACTTTCAGTTCGTTCTTACTATGCAGGCATGGGGCTCCAAACCTCGGCCCTCTAGCCTGTGTTATGCAGCTCGCTGCCATATTTGTAAATTATGTATATACTATAAGAAATTACACAATAATTTAGGCGGTTTGGTATACCAATTGTTATTTGTCTACATGCGACCAGCGAAGTAGCCCACAGTAACTGGTGTGACCCTTTGCCCTAGAAAGGCTGGAGATCCATCATGTAGGGTAAAGTAACTATTTTCTCCTTAGTGTTTCCGTGGACGAGCGCAGTACTGAAATAACAGTTAAATTGACACACACTTTGCAGACGTGTTATTTTTATATCACACATACGTAGGTCTTTACCCTATACTCCTCAATGGGCAACCACGTTTTCCATCTACTCGTCAGGAAAGTCGCCAAAAATATCCACGAAAATCTCCATTCTAAAGAATATTATCAAAAAGACGGAATAAAATCTAAAAAAAATAAGAAAGGAGAGAATCTGGGGCAAACTTAGTCCGGAACATGTCTTATTTCGGGGGCTGTCCCCGAAAATCCGGGACGAATGTTCACCTTAATATAGGGCCACATTATTTCAATCCTTGTAGTTTTAAAGTTTGCGCTGTAATATATACTGTTTGCTCTACAGTTTTGCTGTGTTCTCAAATTACATAACCACACAGGGCAAGGTATACATTTTGGGACTGCTTGATACTGACGTCATATCAGGACCCTGCTGCAATGTTTGGTCAGTGCCACTCTGATCCCATTGGATCTCCTGCACTCCCATCACATCTCAACTGTAGCTGGCTAATTCTCTTGAAACTGCCTTCACCAAACCTGATCTATAAAGTCTCCTGACGTTCCGTGATCCGAACGTCGTTTCCATTTTCCGTTTCGTACGTCGCACAATAGAATCTGTCCAAGCCCAGAGGCCTGCGCAACATTTTGTAATATAACTAAGTAACCAACTAACAAATGACCTTCATGGAACACAGTTCTGCCTGAGTAGCTAACAGGTCCTCAGCTAGCCATGAAATTCCCCCCTGCATTTTATGGAACCCGGAGGTTCATTACTGTAGTCACAAGCTATCAATCCAGTCCATGCCTCCCCATCCCATTTCCTGAATATCAATTTTAATATTATCCTCCCATCTACGCCTAGGTCTTGTAAGTGCTCTCTTTCCCTCGGGTTTCCCTACCAAAACCCTATATGCACATCTTCTTTATCCCGTATGTGCCACATGTTCCGCCCATCTCATTATTCTCCATTTCATCAGCCTAATAATATTTGGTAAGGAGTACAGATCATTAAGATACTCACTTTGTAGTTTTCTTCACTCCCCTGTTACCTCGTCCTTCTGAGACCCAAATATTCTCCTCAGCACCCTATTCTCGAACCCTCAGCCTGCGCTCCTCTCTCACTGTGAGCGACCAATTTTCACGCCCATACATAACAAGAAAAATTATTGTTCTGTATATTTTAATCTTCATATTTTGGGATCCTAAATTGAAAGACAAAAGATTCTGCACTGAATGATAGCAAACATTCCATGATTTCAGTCTGCTCTTAATTCCTTAGTGAACAGAATTTTTATTTGTGAAGGTTGTTTCCAATCATTGAACTGTTCTACACTCTCAAAGATTTATTGCCTACCTTTATGCCGTGATTTTGTTCTGAGTGTTGGTATCGAGACATGACCATGTACATACTTAGTTTTCTCAGCGTTCACTTCTAGACCAACCTCCTTACTAGCAACTACCAAAGCTTTTGTAATTTTCTTTATAGTATGTATGTTTCAAACCATTCCTAATAGGAAACATGTCAGACAAATGATTCCCTACCAGGAATCTGCTATAGGTTTCATTCAGACACATTTTTATTAGGTTTAACGGTTTCATTGGGGTACCAACCTCAATAAGAATATTATGTAAAACCTCCCTCCTAACTGAATCATAAGCTTTCTTGAAGTATAGAAATAGCTGATGCACTGCCTCAGTGTATTCTCATTTTTTTAAAGCATTTGACGATTTAGAATACCTTATTTAACCTGTTTCGTCAAAATCGACACTGATGATCCCCAATAATTTCCTCCGCATGTGAATTTAACCTTCACAGCAGGATGTTGAGTAAAATTTTGTATGCAGTTGACAAAAGTATTATGTCTCTTTAATTACAACGATGTTTTACCACCCTTCTTATAAATAGATTCAATGATTGACTCCTTCCACTGTTTAGGCAACTGTTGCTTACTCAAAATAGAATCAATAAGTTTATGGATCTCAGAACGAAATGGTCAACCTCCTGTCGTAATCAGGTCTACTGGAATTGATCAATACCTGGTGATATGTGCCATTTTAACTTTTCAATAATCATCTCAGCCTCAAAAGCACTGGCCTCAAGCACTAGATTGTCTGCTGTGTTTCAGGCTGCCTACCATCATTAACCCCATGTACATTCAATACCTGACAGTAATGATCCCCCCACTTAGCCAAAATACTGTGGATGTCTGCAGCCATATCACCCTTCTCATCCTTTACGACATTAGTTCTAGGCTAGTAAGCCTTCATAATGTTATTGATGTCCCTATACAAGTCTCTGATATTCTTGTTCCAAATTAATTAATTTTAACCTCCAAGGTGAAGGAACACCCATTGTCGGCTGTACGAAACTGCTTATTCGGTGCCTACATTCGTAGCTACCCTCAATACAGAAATTTTCCTTCTACCCTGAACCTCCGGACGCGCCATGCCACGGTGATACAGGGACGCATCTGACTTGGACTCCACAACTTCTTGAGTCCAATGCTGGCAGTTCGCCAGTTTTACGTACATTACTTAAAGCAAAAACATTTTCAGTAACATCAATTACAGGCAGATCCTACCCATCTCAACCTTTGCTTCACTTCTGTTGCTGGAATATGACAATGATTTCTACTCGCAATGTTTCCGTACACAACTTCACAAGGTCAAAACTGCACTACACTAGTACTGTATGTATTAAGTTCAGATTCTGTCTAGGACATTACGTTAGTACTCATGGCTTGTTACTATGTTTTTCTGTCTAAGTGCACTATGTATTTTACTGATGAACTGTACATTCCGAACAAATAGCATACTTGTATGAATTTGATTTGACTTATTTCCGTATTATTATCATAACTATTTTATTGTAATGACTCCTTCTGTACTATATCTATTGTTATACCTGAAAAGTTCTATATCCACCTCGGTGGATCTCTGGAATACTAAATAAATGAATGAATGGAAACTGTGCGTTCAGCCATTTCTTTGCAGTAGACGGCACGCAAAGTAAGCACCAACCAACCCAATCTGGCGCCAATCATCTCTACGCGTGCGCACCTGGACTCGCAGTGTGACCAACGAGTATCCATAAAAACAAATGCGCCTAGTTGTGTTACGAGTCTAACCAAATAATTAGATATGACATGACAGATTAAACAATATAGGATTGCGAGGGGTGGTGGAAACTAGCTGTAATAACGTGAATTCCCGAAAATTTATATGTGGATGGTCCGTGTGAGTTTAGCGACAAAAAAATAGTTGAGTCTGGTTTGTTCCACATTTGAATTTTCGAGCTAAATACAGAAGATACCACACACATTTTTAACTATGTACACAGTGATGTTGCTCTTATTCGCTTTTGGTTTATGATCGAGGAGAGGAATGTAGTTCATTGCATGAATACGGGCTGTCCGAAGTTCGGAAAGCGGCGTACGTTACCCATCTTGAGTACAGATGTTAAGAACATAGCGAAATTGCCCCTTTGTGCAGTTTTTAATAACTCTACGCTAAAATGTCTCACAGGAGTCGCGTCATTAACCTGTACAAAACAGTAAGTACAATGCTCATTAGTTTTCTATAGCAGTGTATTACGTTTATCGTACATCCAACTTGTAATGGGCATTACACCGTTTAACTTTGCCCCATCATTGATATTACACAATGTGGTACCGCCTAAGTAACAGATGTAAAACTCCCGCACTCTGCATGTCCTTTCGGCTATATATATACCTGTACAGTATATGAATCAGACTCTCCAGCTGCTTGATAATGTGTGAGAATGGTCTGTTCTGAAAGTGTCAGTTGTTTTAGGAACGAAATATTCATCGTATTTTGTAAGAACATTACTAACGCTGAGAACCAGGATGTTGTAGTCTGCATAGTGACTAGGCTATGGGCTGGACAACACAGTAATTGTGGTCCAGTTCCCACCGGGGACAAGAAAATTTTCTTGCCTCTCAGCTTTGGAGCCCACCCAGCTTGCTGTTTGATGGGTACCTCCTGTGGGTTCTGTCCCCTGGGCTAAAGCAGCTTGAGCATGCAGCTTTCGATGCATGTCTGGCTAATATCAAAGTAAAGAGTGTTGGTTGTGTGCACAAGGACAACTTTCCTATAAATTGATATTACTTAGCATTTTCCTCCTGTGGCTGCCAGTGTTAGAAATTTCTTCACCCTTATCATTGCCAAGTTTCTTTTGCTGTGAAAGTCAACTTTTTTAAGCCTTTTTTTGGGGGGGGGGGACAGAGGGTTGATTCTGTCATACACAAAGGTTTAGGTTGTCTAAGAGCAGTGTCCCACCCTCCTCCCATAACCTGTGGTTGTGTCATTATTTGCGTCTTTTCAAAACTCATCTTTTTTATTCCGAATCACTCATGTTCCCATTTTCTCAATTATGTCACATTACGTTATTTAATATATGCAGGGTAGACGAGGATAAAGTAAACATTCATAAGTGATATAGACTCAAAATTACTTATTAAGAAACACAACACACCACAACCTCCTAACCAGAAAATATTTTTACACAGCCTTCTCAATCCAATGTAAGTACGTACAATACCAGCAGTGTAAATCTGAAGTAGGCCTAGAGTGCATAAACATAGCAACATTACAGTTCTGCACAGGTAGTACTTTGAAATGCTGTTGTATGTGAGATGACCCTATCTTATCCTCTAAAGACGAAATGTTTCTGTTTTATACAAGGACTCAGTGCATACTGCACAGTAAACACTGTCTACATAGGTTATAAAATACCAATCTGTTGATGTTGTATGAGGTGCTGTTATTTTTTGAGATTATACAAAACACATAAATACACTGTGTCGAAAGAACGTAGCATTTTTTAATGTTAAACTTGGCAGTATATAAAGTGACCGCTAGGCTTAAAGAGGTTGAACAGCACTGCTGCAGGACTACTTCTGAATAAGTTTGAAAGCACATTAGTGTTGCCAACATGCAAAAACTAATGCAGGGGATAAATTTTTCATATTTTATGTTTTTTTCATGGTAACTATTGTTAGTGGTTGTCTTAAAACTGTGGGTCTTTGTATAATCGTTATAACTGTTTATAATTGGGATGACCAACCTCAGATTCATCTGCATCCAGAGGGTTTCCCTGTCTGTCTGGTGATGACCTGCTGTGAGAAGTAGGTGATAAGACAGCTGCATGAAGAGGATCAGCAAGCAGTGTACAGAAACCCATGGCTTCCATTTACTCATCAATGACCTCTAGAACAACAGCAACTGCCTGATAAGCTCTTGCTCCAGATGTTTCATTTCTTCATTCAGTTTCATGTACTGTAAAAGATATCACAATTGAATGTCCACGTGCTTAACCCTATTGATTTGTCATCTGCTACAACACCATTAGCCAACACAGGGCCTTAATGCTAAAAGATTTTGGGAAAGAGACAGATGGCTTCTGCTGAGTTAATGAATTGCCTTGTGACCATGAAATGTGTAAAAAACAGCTGTTAGGTGCCTGGATTTTATAACCAGTTGCCAGTAATCCATGTGCTTCCAGCTTATACAAGAACTTGTTCTGGTGAATTGTTCAAAATGGCTTTGGTCCTCATCACATTCAATGTGTAGGCAAAGAGAGTGAGGAAAAGACTCTATTGAATCACACTTTGGAGCTACCTGTTTGTGCCACGTCCCTGCCCAAAATGCACCAACCCTGAAGTCGGGTTGTGGATGAAATTGGAAATGGAGGATATGCTAGTAGGGATTAGCCTACAATAAAGAAAATAGAATCATATGGCAGTTACCAAAAATATAAAGCAAAATAAACCTTTCACCAATATAGTGTCACAAAAATAAAGTTAATGTGACAAGATAATGACAAATCACAAAAGCCACTGGCCACACACTCAAAGAACACAAACAGTTGCTGAGAGGTATAGCAGGGGGAATAATGGCTGTTTTATAATACTCCCTGTTTTTAACATCAGTGGGGCCCCACGGTATTGTACGCATATGAATAACCAATTAGTTGCTTACTGGAACAGTCCCTAATTTCAAAAAGCAAAGAAAATCCTGTTAAGGAAAGACAATATTCCAGCTGAGAGCAAATACCAAATTGATGATTGGGTGCAGGTACAGAAAGACAAACCAGTACTCACAGTAAGTGCTGGTATAAAGCCCAGTTAAACTGTTGTGTATGTAGATTAAAAAATTGTTTTAAAAATGTAATAACACATTCTTCATGCTGAATGGGAACCTGCTGCTTAAAGGACTGACAAGATATTTGGCTACACAACTGTACAATCAGATCAGTAAAAGAGAGTGGCTGAGCAGGAGAGGCAAGTTGAGACAGGTAGAAGGTAGGCATATTTGAAAAACAACAGAACTGGAAGAGGCAAGAACTTTAATGAAGAGAGAAAAGGATGTGTGGCATCACATGAGTAGTCATGAGCAATCTTAAATTTATATTATGTATGATTTGCAAATGTTTCAGTTATTGCATCTTGGCCGAGAATATCCAGGGGGCTCTGATTACTTCCGAACACGCCTGAAACGAGCTTTCCTTAAGAATCGAGAAGTCAGTGATCCTGAGAAAATTGATGTTTTGATTGCTCATGGGAATTATGTGGTGAAGGAACTGGAGGCCCTCTATATGCTTCGTAAATATCGCACCCTGAAAAAAAGATATTATAGTGATAAATAATTATAGTTTGGTGTGCATAACAGTTTCATAAAGTTACTGTACCTAATATTGCTGGGATATAACTGTACAGTGTAGATAATTCATTCTTAGCAATGAGCTTTGTAATCTTGGCAAAGAAGTTATTTTGGCTGTTAAATAGGAGTTTAGGTAGACATACAAGAATTATATTTTTTAGATCTTTTTCTTTTTAAAAACAAAAGACAGAATGCTGTTCAGGTGATGCATAAGGCCTTTTGAAAATTAATAGGAGGTTACCATCAAGAGTTTCTGCTCCCAAGTTTATTTCAAACAGTGAGAGCAATGTATTTATACAGACTTATTACACCTAAGTGCAATAATTTCTATAAAGCTGAATTTTTTCTTCCATTTTTAACCTAATAGCTTTGTGTTAAAGTAAGCGAACTGAGTGTTCTAAAAATGTACCTGGAATTTAAATAAATATACACAAAACCAAATCCAAAATATTTGTATTTATAAGATCCCCAGAATGAATTAGGTACTTAAGGTACTTCTCTTTAAAGTAAATACATTGGTAACAAGATTCATATTGTCATGTGATAAACTCTGAAGAAATATTACTGTAAAAAATTGGTAATGAAGCTTCAAAGGGAATAAACTAATTTATAGTGTGGGATTTTTGCTAAGTTAATAGAAATTATGAGAAAACCTAATCATGTAGCAAACAATGTACTGCAATTTTATGTGTAAGTATAGATTCAGAATTGATTTCATTCAGCTACAAAGTAATTAGATGTACTACAGTCTCGTATATTGTTTAACTTTTATGTTCAGTCCTTTCTCTTTGTAGATACCATGAACATCCTAACTGGTTGAGAGACTGAATAATTTTCCAATACTTGTATTAATATTGGTAATAGGGTTTGTGAAGTATATTTTGTGTAAAGATAAACTGAATTGTGTGTTGTAACTTCTGCGTACTGTTAACTTGATTAATAGTTTGTACATATCTTTGTTGATATAATATGTCTACAGAATGTACTATGTATCTGTGCTTTATGCAATAGGAATTCATATTGTTATTGACTGGTCACTGATGTAATCCTTTTCATGGTGGTACTTGGCGTTCATCTGTGCGATGAACGTGATGAAGTGTATCCACACACATTTGCATTTCAGGTGGTGTGTGGATCAGTTTGTTGATAGCTGAATACCATGCAGTTTGAGTGGTGATTGTGGTACAGTACACCTCCTGTAAAAAGTAAACTACAAGGCAGAATTGTTCATAGACAAGGAGACAGTAGGCAACATGATATGCTTTTATGTAAAATGAAGCATCCACTAAAAAATGTATTCAAAGTAACCCATTATGTATCTGTCAAACACAACCACTTATGTTTATTTAAATATAGTCACATGTTTGGGTCAGTACAGACCATCATCAGGACATCATTACAGTATTTTGAAGGTAAAGGCAAAATACATTACAATTGCATTCACAATATAGGATCCCATATGTTTTACAATATTTGTTACAATATAAAATTGTATAAAATTGTCAAAGATTGGTTCTGACAATTATTGTGAAACATACGGAATCCCATAGTGTAAATACAATTGTGCTGTATTTTGCCTTGTCTTAAAAATATTGTACTGGTGGCCTGATGATGGTCTTTACAGACCTAAACATGTAGCTATATTTAAATACAGAAAAGTGGTGTGATTGATGGAAATGTAACTGGTTACTTTGACTGTATTATAAACACAGTGGGATGTCCTCCATTAAATGAAAAACATATGCTAGAGACTACAGGAGTGTCAAAAGTGCATAAAGGATTCAAAGTGAAATGGAAAGAATTTAATCTTGATGATCTAAGGTGTTTACAAGCCTGTGCAAAGGGAGAGTATTCAAGTCTTTGAAAGCTATGGTAAACAATTTTAATGAATGTGTCATGTGCCAAACTCTGCACTGTGTAACAAAAATGACCACCGTTAAAACAAGCGTTTGCTATGTTAGTGAAATACTCATATGTTAACAAAAAGTGAAGCATTTTGACATTGCAAAAAATTGTGTTCTTTATTTAGGTTTTGCAACAGCACCCCGTCTTTGCTAACCTTGATCAATTTAATGATAACTCAGGTAGCCCATTGAAGCCAAAGAGGTGTGTGCAACATGCAGTGCCATGTAAGGGTCAGTTTAAGAGGTGTCAGGAATAACAGTCCTTTTTAAAAAGTAGAACAATGGAAGAAACACCAGACTTGCTCTGATACCACACAGATTCAAAACACAGAAACCCCAGTTTATCACCATATATTTCCATTCCAGCCTTTCGCAATTACATAATTTTAAATACAAGGGCCAAAACAGAATTTGGAGTGATGTTGCTAGAACTTGTAGAAACAGAGTGAAGTTTCAGGCAACATGGAAAATGGAACACAGAGGAGGGTTCAATGGATGGCTGTTAAGGTGTGATGGGAAATGGCACTGTGCAGTATATCATAGGGCATACCATAACTAACTCAATCGTCATGTCAGGTAGTGCTGTAAGTCACTGCCCTGTATATAAGACAAATGCTGTCTTTACTGGACATCAGCACCACATATACTGCCACCATATCTCTCAGATCAAGTGAATAAGGTAAAGAGTGTGGCTTAAACAACCAGTACATACAAAATGGTTGATGATGTGGATCACTGATTGAAAGGTGCAAGATTTGGGGTTCTCAGAATGGTGTTGGTGAACACGAAAGTCTCTGAAATGCCACACTGTGTCTATCAGTCATTAGTTACAGATGTTACAAAGGAACATATTGCTATCATCATCGGGGTTAGGTAGTCGACTTCCTAACAAACTGACACAGAATAACATCCCAGAAGACGTGTATTTTCACCAATTTAAAGTTTGCGTCCATCACCCAAGAATTCAGGGTCCACACCTGTGAACACATTAAATGCACAGAAGTAAAGTGCCTGAGTAACAAAGCGTAAATTGATGCAAGACACATTATTATTCATGTGCGAGGTGACACTGATAGCAGTGTACACAGTGGGCACAAGTAAAAGAGTGGATGAGTGCAGTCAGTACAACAGCGGTGCTCAACACAGAATTTCTCAAATTGATTGGTGTGGTATATAAATTAGTTTTTAGAAACATTTTATTAGCAGTAAAGGTCGGTATTTAACAACCTTTCTTCTGTGGAGAAACCCCTAAAGTAATTTTTCATATCATGAGGAACTCCTATCTGTGAAAAGAAAAATGAAACAAGTAGGCAGTTGGTAGCACATAGAGATTACTCCAGTATTACCAGTGATGGGACAAATGTTCCTGCAATATTATGAGGTATATTTGGAATTTTTCATGGTATTTCAAAATTGTTATTCATTCCACAGTTTGTCACAGAACCCTGCTTGAGAAACTCAGGTCTGAAGGGAAAAAACAGTAAAAGTCTGATGCCAGTTTCTTATTTTTCTCAGTACAATAAAACTCTGTTGTGTGTATGTACTATAATACTGAGCAAGTCTTGCTGCATGTTTCTAATTTGTGTGTAGTATTCTTGTGAGTACACAAGATAGAGCTGTAGCATTTTGAAGATATTTAAATACCCAGTCTGCTTACTCTGTTGATGAATTACTCATGTTTGAAGATGGCCCAGTCTTATTGTTTTATATATATATATCTGTTAGTGTACATTTCATGGTACCATATTAATAGAAGTACACAGTCTTATGTGGTTGTTTTATTGAATCATACTTCTTACATTCCACTATGGTGTTTGTTCCAGTATACATCTGCCCTGTTTAGTAATTTTGAATCATTCTATATGGTGATTATCTTGTTTCATTTCATGATTGTCTGTATGTAGTTTTACAGAATGGTATGAGATATGGTCAATGAAAAGACACCTTAATACAATATTGACAGTAACAAAGAATTAGGAAAACATGGAATGGATGTAATTACTGCACATTGTACAAAATTAGATGTTTATTTTCTCTTAAAGTAAAACTAATACAGTTTTTCTACTGGGAATGACTACAATCCCCAAATCTTGGAAAATGAAATTAATAAAACCAGAACTTAAAAAGAGGAGTCAGTGACTATGATAACTATAGGGACATTAACATTATGAACACATCTTGTAATGATTTCAGATATGATTAAGCGGGGACTTTTGGAGAATTTCAGAGGATCTGTTGTTACATAACACAGTAGGTTTAAGAAATTGTACTCATGTAAAAATAACATGTTCACCATTAAACGGTGTTTAGACAAAGTAAGAGAACAATCTTTCAGAAACACACAGCTTGAGTAGGGTGATGCTGCATGCAATACAGAAAGAATGGGTACAGTTACTTGGTATGATAAAATAAATACAGAACATTCATTGTAACACAAAGGTTATCAAAGACAATGGATGCAAGCAACAGCAGATAGTGACTGTATAGTATATATGTGTGTGTGTATAAATAAATAACAGAAAGTTTTAGCAAACCCAGCATTTCCATTTTACAGAGGGCACACAGTCTTTTATTTGGGGGGGAGGGGGGGGGGGGGGGAAAACAAAAA
>Ga0123352_10003555_pt1 | contig 22590 bp, 8 predicted proteins | sample TergutLab28metaG_FD_89700 | JGI IMG/M metagenome (GOLD analysis project Ga0123352, IMG submission 89700) | Labiotermes labralis P1 segment gut microbial communities from Petit-Saut dam, French Guiana - Lab288 P1 | ecosystem: Host-associated > Arthropoda: Insects > Digestive system > Gut ...
ATGTGTGTGTGTTTGTGTGAGTGTGTGTGTGTGTGTGCGTGCGCGCGCGCGCGCTTAACACAAGCAGTACGTTTGACTGGGTATTAGTTATTAATAACACAGGATTATTTTAATTTCAGTGTTGCATGTGTCTGCTGTTGTGTTATCCTTCTCTCATGAATTTCACTATTTTCAAGTCTCCTGTCTCTTACGTCTGTCATGCTCAAAACGCTTGCCGTATTTTAACAACATTAATTTTTTATCCGTTTTTAATCTATTAACAGGTGCAGCCAGCTGATTCCTTCGAAACTTACGTCAATTTTTCCCAAGCTACAAGACATCAATTTCAAGACGACATTATTCTTAAGGGTGAGTTTTGTTTGTTTGTTTGTTTATTTATTTATTTGTTCTTTACTGTGGTTAGACAACACTGCTGCTTTCTAATTAGATGCAAACACTATTCTAAATAGTGAAAATATACTCATGTTATTTCCCAGTCGTCCACTTGTAGAAGCAAACTAATTGTCGATCTTAATGTTCTTACTTAGAAGACAGCGGTTTCGATTCCAATAAGGATCATTGGGATTTTTCATTGCTTTGATCCTTCCGGTCCGTCTATAGGCCTACGGTTAACTCATCCTATAACAGAAATGTGTAACACGGGTATTTCTTGCGGGGTACGGGGGGCCGGTCCACAGGGCTGGCAACCTTGCCACTTACATGTGCGATTTTACTGAAATTCTGGGAGCCTCAACCTCCTGAAGAACTTAATAGCCTTTCCATGCAGTAGACGGATAATTTTCCCTTTACTTTGCCTTCACGCTTTTCACTAACGTATAAAGAAATATGCTTACATGCACACCATATCTGACCGAAGAAAGAAAAAAGTAAAAAAACAGAAACGAGATTACATAATATAAACATTTTCTTTGATTCAAATTTATTAGTCACATCTATACAAAGGCCTACTACTCTTCAACTCACTACAAGAGAACCCTGTTTGTTTGTTAGTAGTGTCGTGCCTCATGCGCTACATTTTCTCTGCAATTCCCAGCACCAAGAATATTATTTTCGTGTTACAAGACTTGTATTTTCTCTTTCTTCTGTCGTCTTGTGTATCGCAGCTCATAAAAGATGTCACGCAATTTTTATACGCTACCCCCACCTCGTGCCCTATCTCGGCTCTCCTATATCAACACTTCCTACCAACGCCTCCAGCAAACCCTCCCTCACGCACTCATTCACCTCCAGTGAACAATGTCACGTACCAAGTTGAAAACACCGTCAACTCTAACATTTTTCAATCAATTTTCCTACCATAAAATCTCACCGGAGGGAAAAATAGGGAAAAAATTAGGTTAACTCTTAAGTGATGTTAAAGTATCTCTCGTGAAAAAAATTTTTCTTTTGTTACTTTATCGTACAGCACTGAGAGTAAAGTAGCTTATTTATATGAAAATAAAGAATGGAATGAAAATTGGAACTTTTGATAGGCTGTAATACAGGGAGATAATTGTGAAACGCCAATTTTAGTACCTTTTAACATTATAGAAATTGTTTGAATTGTTAGGAGAGCATACAAAACAAACAGTCTTATGTATATTGGACCGTGCATCATTGTGATAGTTGAAGAATAAAAGACCAAATTGATGTCACTTGCTTGTGCTTCAGCCTGCAACACGGATACCACTCCAACCTAACCACACCGAAACTCCAACACACATCGAACCAAGAACAATACGACCAATTTGGTAATTCAACAGAACAGTCGCAAGCTCCTGATGTTGGATATATTAATGTCCGAAACATGTTGAGAACGTAAGAAGTGAAATAAAATAGTAAGTGACATCAAGTTGGTCTTTTATTCTGCAACTATCACAATGTATATAGAGTGGCAAACACTTAGACAAATACGCTCCGATACACAAGATACTAGCCTTTCTGGAACAAGCATAAAAAAGAAGACGTTTCCTCAATTTTATCAGTGTCTTGGAAATAAAAACTTATTTTTTCGTTATGTAAAAGAGAAAGAGTTTTGTAATGCTATAGAAAGGCGTATAAACACGCTTCTTGTTCTGCCCAGTAATCTACGCTACATAGGTGATACGTAACATGCTCTGTCCGAATTCGAGATGCTAGCATCCCGAAATGAGTCAGTGCTTGTTGCAAGGCTTTTAACAAGCCAAACATACTCAATAAAAGTGGGTATGGCACCGAAATCCCTGAGAAAAGAAAACATCTTTCAACGAAAAGGGCAAATCAGGAAAGTGTGATTCCAAATGCAGCCACTTTGCTAACCCTGTAGCAACTAGGGTTATACGAGTCTTATAAGCAGGAGTACGCCTCAAAGTTTACCAAATACATGTAAAGAGCTGTGGCCACTAGCTATATCAATGCCTGTGCCATCAAGGGACTCACACACACAGAGCAGATTTGTATCTGTCTTCGTGTTCTTACCCTGAAATATTTTGAAGAATTTTTAATAATTTTTGCATTGGAGATAATATTTATTTCCAATGCCATCCTCTTCAATGTTACTAACTTCTTACAACAGAGTCGTTTCAAAAATCTGATATTCCCTCACATGTTCTGTAAATTTTTTTATTAAGATCGAATCATTTACCGTTGTCTTTGTTTATGTCTAAGACTTTCCAAGTAGTCTTCGCATCAGAGATTTCGGGAAAAATATTACAATACATTTATCAAATTTCTATTTATAAATCTTAAGAATATAAATAATTAATTTTATATTTGTATTTCCGTGCTTCGTAATTCTAGGTTGAAGAAATTCAACAAGACGCAACTGCATGCAGATACTTATTTACTGCTAAATTACTCTACATGTTTCGGGCGACCAGTGCGCCCATCATCAGGAGTACATAAAACTGTAGTTGCAGCCTCTGGTAAAGATCATACTATCTGGGGAACAAGCTTCCTCGAACGTGACCAAATAAGAACTGTCTTGGGACAGTTGGTGTGGAAATATACTTCACACTGACTGTCCCAAACCAGTCCTTATTTGGTCAGGTTTGAGGAAGCTCGTTCCCCAGATAGTATGATCTGTACCAGAGGCTGCAACTGCAGTTTTATGTACTCCTGATGATGGGTGCGATGGACCCACGAAACATGTACAGTAATTTAGCAGTAATAAATATCTGCATACTGTTGGATGCCTTCAACCTATAAGTAATGAATTTTCTCATTTTGTGTTTTCTCACTACATTCTTTTAGGCTTTCTTATTTTGCCTTAGCACTTGCACTTCCATCCGCCACGTTTCCTGGATTTCATTTGATGCATAATTTATCTTATATAGGACTACGTATTTTTATTTGGGAATGTCGTTCCGAAATAATTTACCTTTGCCTCATTTTCGGAGCATTATTAGCTGCCCTCATATTTCGATTTTTTCCAGCGCTGTTATGGTTAGTAAGCCAGGAAATTTAATTAAACTCTCAAATAACTGCTACGTTTTTCATTAGTACTGCAGATAATATCAGTAATGAATGTAATAAAGAAGATTCAGCAGTTCGAGTTGGCAGCCTGCCCGCAAATTGATATGTTACTTCATTATTCTGGATGTGTGTAAAACAAAACACGGGATATTACGTAAATTGAATATCATTTGCTGACTGCCATTGTTTAGAAATATAATTTTTATACAGATAAATATATCTGTGTCAATAAAATGTCTGCTGTGGTAATGCCATCCAGGGTTTAAGCCTTCTGTACCATTTTAATCAACAAATATTTCAACACACAACAAAAAGAAAAAATATGACCTGTCGATGCACAGCTTTTGCAGTAACAATTATAAAAGACAACTGCATGTTTCGGCTATAAAGTAGCCATCATAAGACTGTATATATAAAAGGCGTAAAGGAATCTCCTCAACTAATCATTTGTAACTATATGTAAACTACAGGTACAGATTTTGACGTTTCGCTGACCGTCCATCTCAGTGTATTTATCTCAGTATTTAACCAACTTGATATACAAAATTTGTTTCACAGTACGTTTTATTTCATGCCTCTACATGTTTCGAGCACATGTGTTCATCATGTAGAGGCATGAAATAAAACGTACTGTGAAACAAATTTTGTACATCAAGTTGGTTAAATACTGAGATAAATACAGGTACAGAATTTCATTTTATATTTTTGATGTGTCCGTCCTAAAGTTAATAACGATGTAGTCGAAACATGTAGATGCCACTTATAATTCCTACAGCAAAGTTGTTCATTCATGGTTTATAATTTCTTTTATTTTATATATTATAAACACAATGGGGATACCAAACCTTAAAGTAACGGAAATCTTTCTCCATGAGGCAACGTTCTCACAATAATTACTCGCATCTACCTTAGGCACAATTTAAATATACCTGAAGCCTTATTTGAAGAGCCGTAGGTACTAGATAGACTGACAATTCCTACCCCGAAATGTCTGCATAAAATTCTACAAGTAAATGCTAGTCTGTACCGCAATTTACGCGAATCTACATTCCCTAAAATATCCTAAATTGATATCCATTTTGTAAAGACTTGGTATCATATATGATATTTATTTTCAAAGCCTGTTTTTGTCTTAAAACAAAGCAACGTTGTAGCAACATATATAGTCGTAAGAATTGTGTTAATAATGAGTTTAAATATACAGAGATTTTTGAGACAATTAAATATTAAATATGTGGAGCTTTTTTTTTGGTATACATTTGAAAATATCTGCAAAATGCAAGATAAACACAGGGCCAAGATTACAGGTTCGGGAAAAAAATTACAGAGACTAATTCGCGAACTGTTACAGTGAACACTATAATGATTCATTAAAAAAAAGCGCGTGCGCCCTAGAATCAGAAAAGAGGACGAGACATGGAACGAACTTGACTAATGGGACTAACACGTATATACGGATGTTACAAAGAAACTGCCACGGACCAATCACAAATGCAAGGGGTAAGCTCTAAACCTGTGGGTCGTGAGAGATGGAATATAAAGCCATGCATGTTGTGGGTCGTAAAATATGTATCTACATTATTTATATTCTGTAAAATTACATGTCTGAAGAATCCATTATTTTCAACAACAAAATATCGAAATTAACAATGCTTTTTTGTCGTGCTTTGGAAGGTCACAACAGAATTTTTGGGATTTTGCTGTCATTTCTGTCACGCAATCACCGATTCTTTATTTGATTGGAAACTTTGCATTACAGTTGTGTTTTTGTAAAGGCATTGACAGTATGTCTAACTATATTTCAATTTATAACGGTTAGTGAAGAACAAACTAGAGTGCCTGCGGTAAAAGCTGTTGTATCGCAGTCAAGATGCCGAGGAATTTTTTTCAGGCAGACTTGAGGAACTGGCGCAGACCCTCAAATATAAGCCTATGCCCCGACCGATATTTTTACAGGGTTCTCCCTGAACACAAGTCAGAATATGAAGGTAATCACAAAAGGAATGGACACTACGCATGCACTACTGCACACAGTACAAAGTTTTGGCCTGCAGGGGGAACACTGCCACCGTTCTAAACGTCAGTAACTATTTATCTTCCGACATGGCGTAATAATCCATCTTGATTTTCGTTGTTACACATAAGTGGCAGTGTGGGTGTAGTTCGTTAACCCTTTTCCTGCTAACGTGGAAAATATGGTAAGCTCCTAATCAAGCCAGCAAATGGCAGATGGGATTTAACTCGGCGTTTAAAGAGTTAATATTTAGATCGGAAGAGCTCAGTTTTAAATCCAAATGTGCAAAGGCGATACATCTTTTTCTTCGTAAGGCTAATAGTGATTTTAATAACCACTGTTTCAGACACATTGTACAAAGAACAAAGTGTCCAAAAAGCTAGACAGAATCGTGGCTTCTCAATCGCAGTCGGGAGGAGCTCTGTTCGGAAAGTGGCCGGGATGCAAAGTAACATGAATCAATCTTTTTTTTTTTGCCGTTTTGTTGACAGTGCATCTCAGTATATTTATCTCAGTAATTAACCAACTTGATGCACAAAATTTTTGTTTTACAATAAGTTTATTTCATGCCTCTAAATGTTTCGAGCACATGTGCACATCATCAGGAGGTCAAAATTGCATTACACAGCCTCTGGTATCATCACACCTATAGGTGGCCGCCTCGTGCACTGAGATAAATGAATCAGTCTGTTACTACGATTCTTCCTACCACCAGGATAGTACTTTAAATCAGACCACGATCACTTCCTTCTAGAGCTCCAGTTTGTCTTAATTGACTCTGTATTTTGGTAATTTCTGTAAATAAACCGCACGAACAAACACACAAGCAAAATCAACAACATTTTCTTTAAATCATTCAGCAACAAGAGCAGCCCTCTACAAGATAGGTATCTTATGTTCTATATCCATTACACATATGTAGGAAGATACTTTGTTAAATTACATAGGCATTCTGGAAGCAGATACCTGGTTATATTAGGCAGATGTTTTTCCATATAAGGGAAAATGAAACCAAATTCTTTGAAGGATAAATTTCTCATAAATATCTCGGATCGATTCCAATTTTTCATATAAGCTTAATGTTAATCTATTACACTTTGCGTTTCTGCTGGTGATACTTACACTACTCAAGCAACGTTTTACTTCCTACACATTAGAAACGGGGAAGGGATTAGCAGAACCTCTTTATACGGGAAGTCCAATACAACGGCATTTCAAGAGCAGGTTTTGCATTCAAAATCTCTATTCTGTGTCTTTAGATGAAGTTCAAATTAGTATACACAAATACACTATTTATTAACTTGGTTAAAAGTTTTAAATTTACATTAAAATACACAATAATATCGCCCCTGTATGTTTCGAACTGTAATGACCATCATCAAGGAGCTTTATATTTACCTAACTAAAGTTATATTTATTTTAAAACGCTCGGTAAAATTACGTCGTTAGGTGATGTGGCAGCATGTCCTAGAGCGGCGTGACGTTCTAGGACATGCTGCCACATCACCTAATTTATATAACGACGTAATTTTACCCACAGTTTTAACATAAACATAACTTTAGTTAGGTACAGATAAAGCTCCCTGATGATGGTCATTAAAGGCCGAAACATGTGGAAGCGACATTATTTTCAATGTAAATTCAAAACTTTTAACCAAGTTAATAAATAGTGCATTTTTTGGTAAGTGAACTACGTAGATTTCAAAATGCACGGTACAAAAATAAAAATTTCAAATTAGTATTTTTATCTACATACGTCCCACCGTTACCCAAAATTACCTTTAAAATCAATTATTCATTTCACTTAACCAGCTTCACACCGGACTAATTAATATGATTGGGATTCCATCTGGTAACTTTCAACTGTAATTAAAAACCTGATGGCTGTGATACAAAAACCTGTCCTCTGTGTTTCATCCAATATTTTGAATTACTTAGAACGAGTATTACAAGCTTTGATATTGATATTTTAATTCCTATGTGGAAAACACATAACGCCAAGCTAACAAAATTTTTATTTCAGATGGGATTTACGGCATTATAGATGCTGAATTTACAGACTATGAAGCTATGTATTTTTTCCCATGGCTCGACGGCCTTAGTGGACTTAGGCCTTCCCCTTGTTGTCCTTTCGAGATCACTCTCAGACCCTCCGCAGTCGGTAGGATTCCTCTGGATGGGTGATCAGTCCGACGCACAAACCTCTCCCTGACAACACGCAATACTCACAACAGGCAGACATCCATGCTCCCGGCGGGATTCAAACCCGCAATCCCAGCAAGCAAGCGTCCTAAGTTCTATGCCTCAGACTGCGCGACCATCGGGATCTCCATGCAGCCGTGTATACTGGTACTATTAGTTGTTCTGACGCAAGGCAGAGAAGCAAAACGAGGGTAAAAAATACCGTATAAAAAACGCTTTATGTTTCGTTCTGTTCACCAAATATTATTTGGGTCATTAATTCAATGGTGATTAGATATTTGTAAAATATGGCTTGTGTGTGGAAGAAGGGAAATTCATGAAATTTTCTTGGTGGGAAACCTGGTGGAAATAGGTCACTGGGAATTCTTAGACTTGGGTGCCTTAATTATACAGCAATGAGTACTTTTACAAGAGGTGAGCTGGAGGAGATGGTTTGGGTACATGTGGACCAGGAAAGAAAAAATCAGCGCTGTTACTTACACGACTATCAAAATTGGCATTTCATAGAATACGAGATTTTCTAGATTATCTGAAAAACTAAGGACGGTATCCAAAGAGTCAGTTGGTTAACAGGTTAGTGAATTGGTTATTTTGCGGTTAGTTATTTGGTTGGTCGGTTGATTGGTTGGTTTATTGGTTGGTTGGTTGGTTGGTTAGATAGTTAGTTGGTTGGTTGGTTGGTTAGTTAGTTAGTTAGACAATCAGTCATTCAATCAAACAATCCGACGGTTAAAATATGAACTCTGGTCTGAAAAAGAACAAGTCAGATTTCTTCGAAGTACCTGTGGCCAGCTAACAACATGCAGGGCACCATAATCCATAAGACCACAAACTGCACTGAAAGGATCAAAATGTATTTAATATTACGTATTATGTGTCTATAGTAATACAAAACTTTAGTAACAGTCAGACTTTTTACCATGTAGATGTCACATCTCAGTGAGGAATATTTCGAGAAACAAAAATTAATTTAAGAATCTCTGCTTTAAAACTAACTAATATGCTCAGAATCTAATAACTTCCCTTTGTGTCAGCAGTGACCTCTTAACTTTGACGAGGCAGCCTGATTATTAGAATTCACTTTGGAAGCATAAACGTAGAGAGAAGAAGAATAATACAGAAGTATATTTTGTAGTATACAAGGCGGGGATGTGGGCTGGATTCAAGGGACCTGGAGTGTTTCCTGCGGTAGGAACTTCTTGACCCAATAACAAGCATTTCTTTCCTGTAAAACACAGAGAATTTATGACCATATAAGCTACTCTGGACTTCTGAAGATGTAAAACGCTCCGTGGAGTTTTTTTTTAATGACACTTAGTGAACTTCCTTCAAGGGAAAAAGACACAAATTTTGTAGACTTAACACAAGTTCTCAAAAATTCTAGCTTCAAATTTACTCATGTGTCGCACACAGTAGGCCTAAACAAAATTCCCTCAAGTAGAACCAGCTTTCTAGCTTAATGTTACAATTGACTATATATGGCTCCTTCCTAAGCAAAATGTCCCGCCTTTGAATTCGACTCGAACACTTGATATCCAGATCAAAATTTTATTATAATTTTTCGTTTTTTCTCCAGTGCTTCCATGCAGATGCCGGAACACCATTACAAATTCAGTCACGTCTGGTTCCTCGCACATCTTCTCGAGTTTAATATTCCTGTAGTATCTCACCGTTCACCGCTACAAAATCATAAGTGAATATTAGATGAATAAACATTCATTATATGGAAGCCAGGCTACGTTGGTAGTGTAGTGGCTAGGCTGCAGGGTTGGATGACCGATGAGCGGCTGTTGGACTTCTTGTGGCAAACTACCTCTGTGTCTTGGACATGTCATAGAACAATGAATGAACGGTTTGCTTCCTCGCATAATCTTCAGGAATGTAATTAAACATCACATCCTTGGTGTAATTCTCAATTAGGCATAAAATATATAACCACACATCAGTGCATTGACTCTTTGAAAGTGGCATACGGTGTTTAAGGCAATATCCAGTGAACCAGGATTGTGTCCGATGTTATAAATATTGCCTCCAGTTATAGGAATTCTCTACATAGTAGATGTGTGGGATACCGCGGACAAAGAGTCCGACCACAGCATGGGGGTGGTATGTGAATGGTGGGGACATTTTTTGTGTTTTAGACTAGTGACATAGAATCATGTACCTTCCTCAGTTGATGTAAATACTGACCATCTCGATGTAAACGGGACTCAGACCAATAATGGATCCGGAGGGTGCTACTATAGTCACCAGTTGTACTGGAATAATATTAATACGATCCCCTTCCCCATTGTCAGCACTGTATCTTAGTCAAAGTCTCTGATATCATGTCTATTGAAACTATGTGCTACTGTACCATAGGCATACATGAATAAAAAAAGAAAGAAAATCCCCAAGAGTCCGATTTTTTTTCTCTTCTGCACAGGGTCCAGACCGAGTCTGGAATACATCCAGCTTGCTTTTTGGGTGGGTACAGCGTACCCTTTATTCAAATTTAGGGCGCCCGGGGAGCGAAATTAATGTCACATCTATCTATTGCTAGAATTAGTACGGGTGAATTTATGTTTCTACTCCCCCAAAACTTTTTCATTCTGTGCCCAAGGAAAACTGTACTTTAACCCTCCTAATATTTGCATTGAAATACATATCCATATACGCAAAAGAGGGTCAAAGGCGTGGTCTGGGCCCACTCGCTTTCTATGATTGCAGATTCGAATCCCGCCGGAATTTTTTTTCTTGTGCACTTTGTGTGTTGTGGTGAAGGCGTATCTGCAACGAGCCGATTACTTGTCCAGAGGAATCCTACCGAGTGTGGTGTATCTAAATGTGATATTGAGACCTCGATAACGACGAAGCCTAGGTCCACTAGGTTTGTCGAACCACAAAAAAATGCAAAAGAAAATTTGAATACTGTTTTGAATTGCCGTGATTTTCAAGTTGCGTCCTCTTGAAACGTACAGGAAAATTCCTATGAAATAGAAATAATTTTAATATCCAGTGACGAGATAATAAAATCAGAATTTTTGTTTGGTTTATTATGGATTTTTCTATCATTTTTACAGTTTTAAAAGCTATGTTTGTACGATATTTGCGATTGTAATTCTATACAGAAATAATCGATAACAAAAAACGTGTTCTGCATGAGACTATTGGGTTGTTGGCTTGGGTTCACTCAGTGTAAAATAGAAGCCCTCTGTTGCTGCCTAGCAACCTTACAGTCTGTATTATATGACATTCCACAGCTTCAATACCCATGAGTCATCGCACCAATAGGATACGCTCTTTATTACATACACAATGGAAGCCACAACATGACTGTGATGTCTCCGTAATACGAAATACATTTCAAGGTCATACTCTTATTTCGCCCCGTTCCATCAAAAATACAGCAGTCGCAACCGTTAATGAAGTATCTAAAAATGAGATTTAATATTGCTCATGCATAAATGAGAGAATATATGCTACAAATTTTCTGTGAAGGAGTAAGTTAAGAGTAAGAAGAAATACAGAGTAAAGCTCTCATGTAGGGGCCATTTTACCTTCGATGTTAATAAAAATCCAACTATATGCAACAGTATGCAGATATTCATTTACTGCAAAGTCTCTCTACATGTTTCGGGTGTCACAGCACCCATCATCAGGAGTACTAAGAATTGTAACCACAACCTCCGGTACAGGTCAGTTTTTAGTACTCCTGATGATGGGTGCTGTGACACCCGAAACATGTAGAGTGACTTTGCAGTAAATAAATATCAGCATACTGTTGCATCTGGTTGAATTTTTATTAACATCGAATTACAATGCACGGAACCATGAGTTTAAAACCATTTTACCTGTATGCCCTTACTTTATTATATCACTTGCTCTAGTATATTCCGAAAAATTGCTGTTTATTTCCAGATATATGCATGAATAAATAGATCAGGTTCTTTAAGAATTAAAACATTTGACGAAAGCAGGGGATATTTAATTATTTAATTTTCAAATTTTTATTTTTACATCAGTTAATTGACGTTGACTGTGATTTTTATTGAGAACATAGAGGATTCAAACACCTTATCGCCACCACAATCCGACAAGTTAATATTTAATTCCTTATCTCAAATTCTGTAGGTGTACTGAATTATTTTCTTTTAACTAACGCAGTAGCCTATAATTTGTTTTATAAAATTTGTTTCTTTACTCCATTATTCTTTTTTACTTTTCTATGTTGCAGCCAGTCCACCTCGTATTTTTCAATTTTTACTTACAATATATGAGAAATTTATTTTTTGTGTTTGTGCGCTTTATATATTTTTGTACAGCATGTTGTTCATTCTGTTGTGCGTAAGAATCGAGAAAAAGTAATATATTTACAAAATCGGCTTTTCATGTAAGCCGATTAAATGTACTGCTTCTCGACGCTTCATATGAAAAGCCGAAATATGTATTTGAGTTTTTTAAATACACCAATTTTTCTGACTTATTTTAATTGTTTTTCCTTTATGTTCGATAAAGAAATCAAAGCAGGTAGAACTACACCTTCTATTTATTTTTAAACCAATTCAAGATGCTTCCTTTTTATTTCTTCGGATCGCAGGAAAAATTGTTCTTTGTTGAAGACAGGATTTTTATATCGATTTTACATCATGAGCAGAAACGAAGATTGATGTCGACACATCGTAATTTGTTTCTGACAGTCATTCATAAAATTTCCAACACATTTACTTCTTCTGTCATCTCAAAAAAAAATGAACACAATTAAAGGCTTCTTTTTTGTAAATGTGAAGTAGTACTCCTTTCGAAATCATTGTCTGTATCTCACTCTTAACTATTTTGGGAAATTCTGTATAAAAAAATGAAGAGCGAGATTGCTTGTATTAAATCTCTCATTAGTATCTGCGACTGCAGTAAACTTAAGAAAATCGATAGTACTCATTAAAAAGACAAGTCAATGATATATGACGCCACTGGGATTTATCATCCATCAGATCATATAACACCGCCCCTTTATATATATCGCTATCTAGTTTAATATATTATACTTTTAATGATTATGAGAGTTAATTATATTCTTAATGTGAGAAATATCTTCTGTTGTGTTCACTATAAAGAATGCCTATTTGTTAGAAATGGAGAAAGGAAATTAGAGGTAGACATATTTCACAGACTCTGAATTTTCCACATTCGTATATGATATATTTTTTGACTGCAATTGGGTTGACACCCGGTGGCAGTAGTACAATATACGTTTACACAAAAACAATACACAGAACAACACAGTGAAACAGAATACACAGAACAGAACATACTTAACAATAGTAATACATAAACATAAAAATAAGAATTCATAAACATAACAACAAAATACATAATTTACAAAATTAAACAGAAACATACAAAACATACAACCATGTATACATTTATACAAAATAGAACCAAAAGAATGTGATAAACCAAACAGCCATATAAGCAACAAGCTTCACATGCTCTATATACCTTCAAATAATGTTGGACACCCTCTTACTAAGACCTTCACTACACTTCACCCAACTACACTTCACTCAACTTCACTACACTTTACCACAATTCCTCTCATTTAAACTTCACCCAACTACACTTCACTCCACTTCACTACACCTTACCAAAATTCCTCTCATTTAAACTTCACTCAACTACACTTCACTCCACTTCACTACACTTGTCGACACTTCACTTCCTCTCATTTAAACTTCACCCAACTACAGTTCACAACCCTCTCATTTAGCTTAAACCCATTTAAATTTCCTACCGCTCCATTTCAAATTTACGAAGTAAAAAAAAAAACCTTTTTTGGAGAAGACGTCCGTCCTCGCGATATATCGAGTGAAACATGGAAGACGCCTTTTGTCGGCAATTAACTTCGGTTTTTAGGCCGTTCCAAGGATTTGCATGAATTTCGTTACACGAACTCGTTTTAAAGATTTGTAAAACACTCTTGAGTTTCATGAAAATCAGTAGAAAGTTAGTCGTACTCACACTTTACTTAAATACATAAATATGTTGCAAACTGTACTTTCCACATTTCTTGGTCAAACTGTTGAAATTATTATTCGACTCATTTAAGATTATTCTGTGAGTTATTAAATGAGTCGAATGATGAAACCTAATGATGGCCACTACCGGCCGAAACATGTAGTTTTTTTATCTAAGAATATAACGTCTAATTAGACATATACAGTTGTGTTATTGACTACATACCCACTTATTAGCTCTTATACAAACAACGGGGATGGCACAATTCAAAGTAAATATCACAGTAATGAAAGGGATATTCCATCAAAAGATATAAATAAACTTTGCACGATTTTATATGTTTTTCTTTGGTTTTGAGTAAAATTCGGACAGAAATGTTCATAAAAACTTAATGAATGTTCGTAAAGTTCGTGAAATTTGGTCCACTGAAATGCATGTAATGCTTAAGAGCAGAAAAGTTTTCTTTAATCATTTTCGATTCATCATTTGGCAGGTTCAGGACAAAGTGAGTTTTTAGTTTATGAATATTATAATAAAATCCCATTCTATCTTATCCTTAGCATACAGAAAACAATTGTAATTCAATTAGAATTAACATTTTCCACAGAAGAATGGAAAATTACGCACGTTGAAACGTCTGAAATATTATCAATATAAAAAAAAAAATCTTTCATAATGTAAGTCTAAGAAGTTTAGTCCTTCGGACACTCCGAACTGTGGGTTCTAGTCTTCGGAAACTTGTCTGGATATATAAGACTAAAACCCTGTGGAACATACATATTGACAAGAATGGAATAAAGAAATTCACTCACGTTGAACTTTCGTGTTTTGTGATTTTCCTGCGGATTCCTCTTTATTTTCAGATACGTTCAACCTACATTACTACTAGACACTTTTTAGAAAATACTTATAGGGTGCTGATAAGTCCTTAGCCTAACCAGGAAGGAAAGAAGCTAATGTCTCTGTCAGAATGGCGTGAATTTCCTTCGGCGCCTTGCCTTGCAGGAAAAAACGTGATGATACCTCGCGTCTCGATGTTGTTGAAATCGCGCGCGTCCCTGAAATGCTTCCTAACTTGTTTCCTTCCTGGTCGGTCTAAGGACTTACCAGCACCCCGGTATAGTATTAAGTAATATTTACGTGTTAGTTTGAGTTGAAAAGAACAATACAGAATAAATGTTACTGTGCATGAAGAACGAACTTACAGTACGTAAAGTTTTACTTTCAGAGGACCGTGCATCGTGATATATTCTTATAATAAAAGCCAATGAAACACACTATTTTTCAGTTTTATTTTGATAAAGAACTCTACATCTTTCGGACGTATCTACTGTCCATCATCAGGAGTCTTAACACTGTATACACAGCAATAGGTGTTTGTCATGCTAGTTATGTTGACGAGGTAACGGGGGAATGGAGGAGATTGCATAACGAGGAGCTAAGTGATCTGTACTCCTCACCCAATATTGTGCGGGTGATAAAATCGAGAAGAATGATATGCGCTGGGCATGTGGCGCGTATGGGTGAGGAGAGGGGGGTGTATAGGGTCTTGATGGGGAAACCGGAGGGAAAGAGACCACTGGGGAGACCTAGGCCTAGATGTGTGGATAATATTAAGATGGATCTCCAGGAGGTGGGATGTGGGTATATTGACGGGATTGGGCTGGCCCAGGATAGAGACAGGTGGCGGACGCTTGTGAGTGCGGTAATGAACCTTCGGGTTCCGTGAAATGCGGGGAATTTCTTGACTAGCTGCACACCAGTTAGCTTCTCAAAAATACTCTGCACCATGGAGTAAGTAAGTAAGTTATATTGACCTTCTGCTAGCGAGGTCCTGACCTCGCTAGCAGACGGTCAATATAACTAGCATGACAAATACCTGTTGCTGTGTATGCAGTATTGAGACTCCTGATGATGGGCAGTAGATCTGTCCGAAACATGTAGAGTTCTTTATCAAAATAAATTTGAGAAATAGTGTACCTCCTTGGCTTTTATTATAAGCATACATAAAATTTATATGTTTTAATGTCTTTGAATTAGCCTTCCGTTGCACATACTACTAAGAATTATTTTTTCGTTGACGTCTCTAATAAAATAAGTCAAACAGATTTCATTCGTGTAATATATCACATGCATGTGCTGTTTTAATATTACACAGCCTTTATACAATTTTTATCATGACGCCGTTCTTGTTTGGACGTGAAGGTGTTTGTGATTTAATATATGTTGGAGGTACCCAACTAGAAAGACTTTGATGTCGTATCTTTAGGCTGTTATGTCGCTAAGACTTCCAAGAGAAAGCAGAATAAACCATTACATGCTACAACAACCACTACAAACTTCTTGCTCTCTTCCCTTTGATTGCTTAAGCGTATACATTACATCTCCCAAAGCATTTTAAACTTCTCCATTATATATATATATATATATATATACATGGCGATCGCATAAACTGTGCTTTGTTTTTATATCTTGTTCAAAAACACGAAGAGAATACAATATCCGGCTCGAACGCAGTTTGAGTTTTAATGGCCGAGGCTGTTTTAGGATGAAGTATATTTTATTATTTTTTTTCTTAGTTCCCTATTCTAATGAACCTGTTATTATCTTTCCTCGTAACTGTGTAGAAGGGGTGTATTCTTTACGTATGTTATTTATGAACGTTGATATTTGCTGAAAAATTAGTGTAGTTGAAAGTACACTTGAGGAATGACACTAAAATATAAGCCTGTCGTAAACCGTAAATTTTAAAGAATGTCAGTTTCAAGGGGCGCAGAATTATTAACATACGCGGGACGCCAAATTCTTCACCTGCCCAGGGTCTCCACTTCTCGGGCCGGATCCGAGTGCATTCCACTTCTTGGAACCCGTTTGTCCACAACGGCCCAGATACTTCCAGTACCACTGTGACTCTTCTACGAAATGGTGGCATGTACCTGGCATATTCGGCTACAGTTTGGAATGCTGGCGTCGGATGATATCAACCACGAATTTTACTACTGTGATACGTACGCCCGCCAATTCTCAAACATGTGCTTCTATGAAAGATATTTTGTGTAATATTATGGGATTAAATTACAGTGTTAAGGCGTATAATTTTTGGTCTTGATAAACGCACTTTTTATGCTTATACGTGCCTATTATATACAGTACGCACATAATAGAACATTATGCCCTATATAAACTTATATATATATATATACATCTACACTGAAACACACCGCATCTACTGTGTCCATACTCCGGTTACGGTTCTCTTACCAAAACGGTAAATTTTCCCTCCAAATATCCCCTCCAGCACATGATAAAACTGCATAAATGCCTGACGTCACCACTCGTCTAAACTAAGCGTAGCTCCACATGAAGCGAGAGAACAAACCTACACATCACATAATAGAACATTATGCCCTATATAAACTTATATATATACATCTACACTGAAACCCACCGCATCTACTGTGTCCATACTCCGGTTACGGTTCTCTTACCAAAACGGTAAATTTTCCCTCCAAATATCCCCTCCAGCACATGATAAAACTGCATAAATGCCTGACATCACCACTCGTCTAAACTAAGCGTAGCTCCACATGAAGCGAGAGAACAAACCTACACATACACTCTGCTTCCTTTTCTCAGAGAGGCGGTACTTTTTATACAGCTTTGCACCAAATCTTCGCAATTGGTGTGTTGTGCTTCAATGTTGCTCATTTAACGCTGCTAGTAACTAAAAAGTAAATTTAATTCAATGATATTTCGCGTCATGGTCCGTAGAAAGCTCCTCCAGAAGTTCGAAAATTTAGTTTAGAAGCAAGCATTCTCTTCAGATGTCAAAGTGAAATACATTGAATATTGTAAATATTCAGTTTTAAATACATTTTATCTAACGTAAATACCTAATAATTACAGACAGGATGTATCTTTATTATTAGAATCTATGCACTGAAATGTATTTTAAGGTAATAATTTTGAATAATAACCGATGACAATAATTTGATGGAATCATTTTCTCGTTTTATATTTCAGTAGTAATAACTTGTTACAGTGGTCATTGTATGCCAGAGGATAAATTGTGCATTGAAAGTAGTGAATTCTTCTAATCAGCATTTATAACATTTGGGTTGAAGATTTTGTAAAAGCTTAACTTTCCCTTATGTTCTGTATGTTGGAATGCCATCTCAGAAAACCGTGTGCTTTGAATGCACGACAGATAGCAACTTTCCGTGATAAATTGCTGAATTTGTCTTATGCTACAAAATACAAGAATTATCGCCTTACTCGTGAACTGATACAAACATGACGACAGTTCGAAATTGCTTGATAGAAAGAGTATTATTTGGCAAGTAATAGGATCTTTGAATTATTTTATTAGATACTTAGAAGACATTAAATTTTGCGAGTTACAATTTTTAAATAAATGGAAGATTTCAACTATCTAACAAAAATATTTTTATTTGAATAATTAAAGACGACAGAAATAGCAAATGGCGTATTGTAAAATTTCACACCAAGTTCCCTCTAAAACTGTAACTTAAGTAAGATAATTTTCATCATCATTACTCACAAAGCTGCGTGTATTTTATTAGCAAACACTTAGCGCTTTGGGAAATTACTTCTTGAAATAAATTTTTGGACTGAGATTTTTTTTTTCGCATTAACGTGCTTTCAATATAAAGATAGACAACTTAGTTTACTTGATACATCCCGAAAGTTTTTGTGAAGTAGACATAAATTTTTCCTGGAAATACACATGTCGTTAGAGTTTCCCTCAGGTTGTGCCACAAAGAGGAAAAGCGTTGAAGGGAAGGAGGGAGATCCCCCACCCCCCCTCCCCACACACACACACACAAAAACACACACACACAGACGGCGGTTGGTACATCCAACTGTAAGCCTTGAATGTCTCGCAGAGAGGAAATTGTTTTTGGAACGTCTGTCAGGAAATTGATTCTGCCGCCACCACAGAGCCGTCTCTGCCGCGCGCCCTGACTGTGTCACCATTCAAAACAACCACCGTTATGTACACGGACTGGGAAAAGGGCATAAATACTTCCTTCAAGTTTTGAGGCTCAAAAGGTTTTTTTTTCGCTTTTGTCATGTGCAGTAATAAGGAGCTTTATAATTTGTGTCTTCAAAAAATTACATTAGTCATGTGAAGAATAAGTCGAGAGAGATGAGATGCTGCCAGGAAAAGGAGGTAGAGACATTCACGGAGTGTTTGTTACATAATATGAACAGAAAGACGACGCTGAAGGCTCAGGCGTGGAAGAAAGAATAATACCGCAGTTGATCCTAGACACATTGAGAATTTCGACGAATACGTTCAAAACAAAATAGTTTATTCTAGGATTAATTTTGTTTTTACTGTATTTATCGTAAATCTAATTGCTAGAAAGCAAACCCTACGATGAATTTTCTTAAAATTAAAAGAGGGGGCATTGCGTGGTCATTTGAGAACGTCTTCTTGCTCAGGACTGGGCTATTGGCGGTTTCTTGTCAAAGCAGTAGAGAACCTTCTCTTCAAAGTAGGAAAATTTCTTCATTTCGTTAGTGAATATTTCTTTCTCAATAACGATTCGACTCGTAGAAGATAGGCTAATATTGCCAGTATCCTTCGCTGTTTCCTTGCTTGTGTGTTTGGATAAGACGATTGACTTTAAAGGTACAGTTGGCCCTCCTAAAATAAAACTTATCTTTTGGAGATCACGCATAGGATGTTGAATAATATTAACATTTTTCTAAACGACTTAAGTTGTGAAGAAGTGAGAAATTTTTATTTATTTCTTGGTTATGCTTATTTAGCCTTTAGAATCACCGAATTTCACTGTCTTTACTTTAAGTTTATCTAATATTTGTGTTGCTAGTTTTCATGGTATACAATTTTTAAAAAAGGGGAACATAACAGATAATATAGGTAGGAGTAAATCAGTCCCGTTACAGGCCTGGAGTGGCCCAGAGAGTTCCAGGAAGTTAAGGTTCCCAGATTACATGACAACGGCACAGGATGGTGGTAAGGTTGTCAGACTTACGCACCGGCCACCTTTACCCCCAGGAAATGCTCCTGGTACTCATTTCTGTTAGAGGCTAAGTCGACCCCAGGGCCATATTGCGATCGGAAGGATTATGTCAATGAAAAATTCCTATGACACCATCTGGAATCGAACTAGCGACTTTCCGATTTTTAGCACAGCACCTTAACCACTGTGCTACTGCGGTCCCCGGATAATATAGAATAATGGTTTGTAAAGTATAAATATTTTTATTACTCTGGCTATAGTGTTGTTCGTTATTTAAACAATTTAAATGGTGTTATGTGTTGCGGCATCTGCTCTTTAATGGAAGAAATCATTATCAAACTCCAAATTTTACCCATTTCTAAAATTATATTTCTTACGACTGCAAATGTGCGGTATTTCCGGATATTCTACTATATAGCTCTCTTATTTCCTTCCAAAGAATAACTTTGTTGAACATCTCTTAAATTATATATATATATCTGTGTTGAAACTTTGTAAACATTTGTAATTAGTACTTTTGTGCAAAACATATAATAATATTTTTATGTCTACGTAGTCTCTTCTTAATTTTACACCTTTCGTCATTTTTTATGTATCAAGTTCTTTCATGCTTTCAATTCCTCAGGGAAATCTTGTTCTATTTTTACCAGTGCATATTTTTATAGGCTAGATATTGATATCTTGCAAGAAAGTATATGTGACAGGTAGATATTTAGAATAATAAACATTTTAATAATCTTTTAATTGCTTATAATACCACGGGGTGATAGGAATGAAACACACAGATATATAAATATTAGTTGAAGAATAAAAGACCAACTTGATGTCACTTGCTATTTTATTTCACTTCTTATGTGCTGAACATATTTCGGACATTAATATATCCATCATCAGGAGCTTGCGAGGAAGCTCCTGATGATGGATATATTAATGTCCGGAACATGTTGAGCACATAAGAAGTGAAATAAAATAGCAAGTGACATCAAGTAGGTCTTTTGTTCTTCAGCTATCACAATGATGCACCGTCCAATAAACATAATATGTAAATATTAATTTAGAATTAAATGTCAGAACACATGGACACTGACAGGATCATTCTGCCTTGGTATCGGAACCCGCTGGTGCCCATGAAAAGCTTTAATTATATTGTGTATCGTATGTAAGGAGTCGGTTCATACTTGTACATGAATATAGTGTGTCTCCGTTTTTCTCTATCTGCTTGATTTTGAATTTGGGACCGATTGGTTGTCCTGAAACGTCTCTAAGTAAGTCCCATTGAACATTATGTAACATCCCAGAATATCTAGGGTCTCAGTAATTTGTTAATACTTAATACGCAAGTAATAGTTATATATATTGTATCATAGGAAAAAAAATTCTAATAAGAATGCAGAATATTGTAAACCCGTCGGCACCTGCTGCGTAGAGTAAACGTGTAATCGTGTACAGGAAAACCAACTTGATGCACGACTTGTTCTTAGATGATGGTCTGTTTTCCTCCTTAGATTGGAACAATCCAACGAGGACAACAGAGAGTCATCTAAAAAGAATAGGTACCAAATGTTGTACACATATGGTTGTGCCTCCTGATGATGGGCCTAGATGCAAGTAGAGGTTGACGAAATAAACTAAGAATAAATTGTGCATCAAGTTGGTTTTCCTTTACACGATTATATCGTTAGACTTTAAAGAAATAAAGTAATTGGTATATAAGAAAGACATGATGTGGTAAATTATAGAGCTTAACTGTAAGGTGAGGTAAATTCAGTCAAAAACACAACTATGAATATATGGCTAAATTATGGTGTTTATTAGCAACAGAAAACTACATGTTTCGGCCTATAGCGGTCATCATCAGGTTTTGATAAATTTCTTGCTGTAAGAGTTATATATAATATGCATAAACCGCGTGTCGATGTTGAGATGTCATCATCATTATCATCTGCGTGCGTTTGTTAAGCTTAGTTTGGTGGGATGTCTATTGCGTGAATGTATTTACGGGTAGCTAGGTGTGAATCCATTCGGTTAGTTTGGCGTAGGGTTGGGAGGAAACTGTGATTGCAGGTGTGGTATCTTATATGCTTCTACGTTGGGGATGGGGTGGTTTTCGCGGATTTGCATATTATATATAGCTCTTACAGCAAGGAATTTGTCAAAACCTGATGATGCCCACTATATGCCGAAACATGTAGTTTTCTATTGCTAATAAACACCATCATTTAGTCATATATTCATAGTTGAGTTTTTCATTGAATTTACCTCACCTTACATTTTAAACACACAACAGGAATGGCACACCTCAAAAAAACTGGAGTTTAAAACCAAATGCACTTTCTGTTGCGTCACAACAGAAAGTGTCTCAGTTTCCATTATAGCACTGAAAGGATATAGACTCTTCAGAAAGGCAATACTGAGTTGCAGCAAAATGGATTTCTCATCCAGTAGTATTCTTAACCGTTAAAGATCTTTAAAATGCGGTAAAGTAACTCCATTTGTTTTTGCAGTCAAGATCCTACACCTCACAACGTACTGTACTCTGCACCATTCCTGCCTTTTTTTAGAGCTATATAGTCACATTCGGGCTCCAAACCCACCTCCTCTCCACTCTTGTCTACGTGTTCGTCTATCTAAAACTTCAAACAAAATTTAATGAGGCATGATATTTTCAAAAAATTGTGATTTAGTCTGTTGTTAAAGAAACTCTCTTCTGACACGAAAGCTGAAATATCATCACACCAACTATATCCTGAGCCAGTATAACCCATTCCAAAAGAAATCTCATCCTTTTTCTCAAACACAAGTTTTATAATATTATTCTTTATTGACCGTCGTTACACAACAATGTGGTGCAATGTTATTTATTTTTGCAACTATCAACTGAGCGACATGTTTCGACCCTACAGAGTCATCATAAGGCTATATAAAATAATGGTA
>Ga0123352_10003557_pt1 | contig 22589 bp, 11 predicted proteins | sample TergutLab28metaG_FD_89700 | JGI IMG/M metagenome (GOLD analysis project Ga0123352, IMG submission 89700) | Labiotermes labralis P1 segment gut microbial communities from Petit-Saut dam, French Guiana - Lab288 P1 | ecosystem: Host-associated > Arthropoda: Insects > Digestive system > Gut ...
AATACAATATGGTACAACTATACAGGCCTCAGATGACAATACAATATGGTACAACTATACAGGCCTCAGATGACAATACAATATGGTACAACTATACAGGCCTCAGATGACAATACAATATGGCGAATGTGTTGTACTTGCTGAATAAATAAAGCGAGAATTTAGATACACACTAATAATAATAAAGTAATATAGATATTGAACTGAAACAATGGTTATGTTAAATTGCCTCAATGTCACGTTATAATAAAAAAAGCTTGTCTTCTTTTATTTGATTCGTTTATTTTACATTATAGATAACTGTAACAATACTGAGATCTGATACTGCAATAACTGTAGTGTGTAGTTCTGAAGTTTTGAGTTTCTACTGCCATTGGTTGTGTTGGACTGATATAATGGTTGGTTTGTTGGTTTGATGTTTAAAGGGTAAGAGAATGAATCGTCTTACGGTAAAAGTGTGACCGACACTGAGACGGTGTTCACAAAACGGGCGCTTGTTTGACGGTTTTTGGTAAAGAAGTGTCAAAGCGAATTTCAAGAAAATTATACCGTCGGTTTAGTCGTCTACTTTATGTGACAGACGGACTGACGACCGGCTTTGTTCTGCACGTATAACTTTGTTATTTCGATAACAATCTAACACCCATGCAGCTACGTGACTAAAAGCAACGAGTTGCGTATTAAGAAAGCTCAGTTTATCGTAAATGATAACGTTAGAATGTGATGATTCATATTAAAGACATTGCGGTCTGCTGAAGCCACTTTACTGTACCTGTGGTCATCACACAGTCAGAGAAGGTAACTGTGAAAGTCCCATTCTGCAGAAATAAAACCAATTTATTAGAAGTAGACAACAATCAGCATGCACGAAATCAGCCCGATTCATTACATATAAAAGTACAAAAGGCAGCATTTTTTTTAGGAAAAAGCTAATATTCATAAATTTGTAATTACAGAATGCAATAGGGCTCAGAGAGCCCTTTGAACTTTATACGAATTTGTTTTGTTTGTGTCGACTGTCCCCTCCACACACAAAACTCTCTCTCTTTACCTCGACTGACCACAAATTAAGATCGTTTCCTGGTGTGCTAAGAAGCGCGCTTTGAAAAATACAGAACATTCTTTAATTAAATACAGCATTGCTGTACTGCAGAAAATAACAAAAGTTACATTATTGATAAAATTAACGTCCGTGTTTCCTGTTGTTATTTACCAAACACCTAGCGAATGTAAAACTCTGTACATGTTTATATGTATTTAACATAAATTTACTGATGTTAGTATGTATGAATTTTAGTAAGCACTTAAAGTGAAGATACCCAATATAAGGCTTTGTAAATGTTCCTATGTACTGAGCATAAATGGAACTAATGGAAGGTGCTGTGAATTTTATACATACTTGTGATAAATTAACTAACGTAAGGGTGAATACATTTTTGTACGTTTGTGGCATAAAGAAATCAATGTGAACTTTTTTAATAATTTAGAAGCCTATGCTTTAAACTAAATTGCGTGGCCTTAGTCCGCACGCGAACTATACCGACAGAGCGGCCGCCGCCGGTCGGCGAAGTTAGAGCCAACTTTTGCAGACACACTGTGCTATATATATATATATATATATATATATATATATAATCTCTCTATGTGTTTTTATACGTACCTAAATTGAAATTAGCCAATGTAAACCTCTGTAAATGTTCACACGTACGTAGCTTAAAGATTTTAGGTATAAAATTTAGCAGTTACAATAATGTGGATTGTACAGCTGGTGCAGAGTTAGCACGTTCTTTCTAGGTGTACTTCTCTCTAGGGAAAATGTCTTCTTACAGATGGTAAAGTTACATAAAAGCGAAATATATGAAGCTTTGAAAGGTAAGGAAATTTAATAAATGGTTAGAACAAGAATATAATAAACTTTTATAGTGGCATAAATGAATTAAATTAGGGTTACCGGCCTTGAAATCACTTAGTAAAAGATTAGGAGGGCAATATGTATGCTGCTTTCTACACTGTTGTAAACAGGCGAAAGAATCAATTTTTTTCAAGCATTGTATGCATTTCCTTCCTTGATATTAGGCAGACTCAAATACACAGAGCTGAGCCACTTGTGCGTTGATGCTGAGGTGGCTACTGAAAAGTTAAGAAGATATAAATGACCAGGTATTGATCAATTTGGAGCAGAATTGATTCAAGAAGAAGTATGTCAATACATTCTGAAATACTTAAACTTATTAATTCTATTAGGAACAAGGAACAATTACCTCAACAGTCAAAATTAATCGCTCAATAGAAATGCCATACACCAGACTGCACTTATTGCTATAGCATATCACTGCTGTCAACTGCACACAAATTTTTACTAACCTTCATCTATCATAGTGAAATTCCATACGTAAATGAAATTATAGGTTAACATCATTGTCGATTTTTATGGAATCGTTCAACGACTGATTGTGTATTCTGTATTTGTCAGACACTTGATAAAAAATGGAAATAAGTTGGGACAGTGCCTCAGCTATTTATAGAGTTCAATGTAAACTGTGAGTGAAATATTAGGGAGGTCTTTTGAAATATTCAGTAAGTTTGGAATCCATATAAAACTAATTAAGTTAATAGGATGAATTTATGTGAAAAATTTGTACAGTTTTACTAGGCAAATGTGTGACACATTTCCTATTAGTAATGATCTGAAGCAAGTAGTTAGTTTATTGCCATTGCTTTTCAGGTTTGCTTTAGATTATGCTATTATTTGGGTTAAAATTAAATAGACGGATTGAAATTGAATTTTATACTTCAGCTTCTAATTTATGTTGATGATGTTAATTTGTTAGAGATTTAGATATATTATACAGAAAGCACACAAGCTTCAAAAGTCATTTAAAAGGAAGCTAGTCAAGAATTAGGTGCTGAATATTCGAAGTGTCTATACATGTCTTTTGAACAGAATGCGGGACAGAATCAACATGAAAATCTGTAATAAATCCTATGAAAATATTGTGAATTTCAGATACGTGGGAGCGTCCTTGACAAGTCAAATTTATATTTTTGAAAAACTAAGAATTAATTTATTGAATGCCTGATACTGTTCCGTCTATAATATTTCCTGTTCCGTTTGCTGTCGAGAAGTAAAAAGAATAAAACACACAGAATTATAAGTTTTAATATCGTTCTATTTGGGTTGTCAGATCACAACGCTCAAATGCTGGATTTAGACGACGACATTGCATCTAAACAAGAATTCACATCTTGTAGTGTTTGGAATGTAAATAGCTTCACAATAGATGACTTTCTACCTAAATTGAATACTGAAATTTGGAAGGATAATTTTGAACAATTTGACGAATATGTTACATTCATCTACTTCTTAAACTTTCATGAAAATTTGTAATGCATGTTTCACCGAAAGTAAACTCAATTCCAAACACAGATATAACTTGTGTATATGGGGGGAATCAAAATATCGTGTTGTAACAAAAGAAATTTATAGGTGACTTCCAGGGGACGTAATGATACCAATGGCAAACTGCGATACAAAAGCTATTTCAAGATATTAACAGATGTTATAAAAACAGCAAATAGTATTTTGACGAATTAACATCTAAATCCAAGAATAAACAAAACTACATGGAACATTATACATAATAATAAGTAACAATTCTCAAAATGATATTAAATACTTAAAATTTAATAAAACTATAACGAATAATCTACAGGAAATTGTCAAAACTTTTAAAGAATATATTTAACTGTTGCTGACAGTTAGAAATATTTATTAAACAGACAACATTAAAAATATAATAGCGATGCTAGAGATAACGTGAATCCTTCCAAATATTCGATTAACAAATTTCGTACCAAATTTCTAAGAATTAATTAGAACAATATCATATATTGTGAAAGTGATAAGATAATCCAATTTCTAATGATTAAATCTCAATTGGGTATTTTGAAATACCCATAAAAATTTTAAAATCAACGCCCCTTTTATCATTTCCACTTAACGCATATTTTTATCAAATCCCTCTCCTCAGTTGTGTACCCTGAAAGACTAAAATATGCCATAATTAAAACTGTCTATAAGAAAGCAGACAAACTTCTCAAAATTTATAGGCCAATCCCGTTTTTAACTTCCTTTTCTAAGATTTCCATAAAACGAATTTCTCAACATTGTAGAAACAGACATGCACTTTAACGTACTGATCAATAAAGAATATGGATTTAAAATTTGTTTTCCACCGAGGTTTCGTCTTATGGTGTAAATAATGAAATGTTAATAGGTTTGAATAATAGACTTTCAGTAGGAAGAATAATCTGTGACTTCGAGAAGGCCTTTTATTCTGTTAATCATGTAATTTAGTGGATACACTAAAGTTCAGTGGAGTAAATGGGAAATTTCAAACTTTGTTACAATCTTATCACAGAGGTAGATTCCAAAGTGTACTCATTGCTACAATTAATGCATACGGTATTTTTTTTGTAGATGGAAAATATTTTTAAATGGGGTTCCTCGGGGTTTGAAATTGGATTCATTATTACTTCTTACTTATATTAATGGTAAAGCAGTCCCACTAGAGGCCTGGTCAGGCCCAGAGGGTTAGAGGAAGTTAAGGTTCCCAGATTTCGTGACAACGGCACAGGATGGTGGTAAGGTTGTCAGCATTACACACCGGCCGCCTTTACTCCCAGGAAATGCTCCTGGTACTCATTTCTGTTAGAGGCTGAGTCGACCCCAGGGCCATAGTGCGATCGGAAGGATTTTATGTCAATGAAGTATCCACTGACACCAGCTGGGATCGAACCAGAGACCTTCCGATTTGTAGCACAGCGCCTTATCCACTGTGCTACCGCGGTCCCCCTACTTATATTAATGATGTGTACAAAATAATAGATAATGATGCTAAAGGTGTGCCCTTTGGAGATAATACTAGCATTATAGAAACTACCTCCAATCAAGAGAGAGTGCAAACAGTAAAACTAAAATATTCTCTGATATAATGTCATGGTTTAAAATCAAATTCCTATTGCTCAACTGTAAAAAAACTTATTTAGAATTAGGAAGTAAAACTTGCATTAACTCTACATTGGGCATTAACTATTTTATTAAAAATATTGCTAATGTTCAATAAAAATATATTCTGTGTTTAGTGACTGATGACACTCTAACTTGTGATAATCATATTGACCAAATAATTTCCAGATTGAACTGTGCGTGTTTCGCATTAACAGCTCTAAAAGCAATGTTGTTAAGGAAAGCTTTCAGAATGCTATATTTTCCTTTTGTACATTCTGTTGTATCCTGCAGCATAATTTTTGGGGCAACACCCTTAATATTATGAAAATATTCAGAATGGAAATTTTATTTCTCTATTGTCAGTATTAATTATCTCTTTTATTGTATGTGGTGAACAACAAACATTAATTTAGAAAAGAACTTAGAAGTACATAACAAAAATATTAGCTGTGCTAATATTTTTCATCTACCCTTTACTAATTGAACCAAATACCAAACAGGAGCTCATTGTGCAGGAATTAAAATTTGTAATAATCTCCCTACATATATAAAGTTTGTAGCGAATGAAATATGAATTATTAGATTGGCCTTAAAGAGGTTCCTTCTTTCAAAATCGTTTTGTTCTTTTGAGAAATATTTTAATTGTAACAAATTATATATTTGTCAGATTTTTATATTTGAATGTTATAATTATTATTATTTATGTAATCATTGTATTGTAATTGTTTTCTTAATTTGACAGTTGTAAATTTACAGAAACTTTGTGTCATTACATTTTGACTATTTACACATTCTTGGGATAAACTGTGAATGGATAAATGTAAAATAAATGAATGGAAATGAAAAAAATAAGAAATTTATCCAAAGTTATTCAAGATGTTGTGCTGAGGAACATGTTTGGATCCACGAGGGAAGATGTTACAGGGGACTGGAAAAAATGGCACACTGAAGTCATTCGTGATCCGTAGTCCTTTCACAAATATTTTTCTGGTAATCATATCAAGAAGAACAAATTGTGTTGGTATGTGGCGTGGGTGGGGTAGTTTTCTGTTGGAGAACGAATCATTTTAAATTCCTAGGTATTGATGAGATAATAGTATTGAATGAATATGCAAGAAATGGCTCGTAATTGGAATGGAATGATATTACTTTGAATGGAGACTGTGACAGGCTGTTGTGAAAACCACAGTGAATCATTGGGTTCCACGAAATGTGTGGAATTGCTTGACGAACTGACGTACTGCATGTTTGTCAGGAAGGATTCTGCTTCGTGCAGTTTGTGATTATTGCGTCTAAGCTCACAGATAGTTTTACGTGATTAATATGAAACGCAGTTGATTAACAGTCAACATATATTTCAGACGGTGCCGGTGTTGAGAGATTGTATCGCCTTCCGTCAGATTCCGACCTAATCCGTTTGCTGGTCGGTTGTGCTATCTGTTGAACTTTTCGGGAAACAATTTGGATTTTAGTGACATCTGTCAGCAACATTGTTACTTTTAAATTTGTTTCCATGCAAATGTTTTGTTCTATCAGTTTTTGTAATGGTGAATAAAGTCGTGTTCAATAATGTGAGAACTCGGCAAAAATGGAATTAAAGTGCGCCGCGTGTGGCGCTGCGAACAGTTTTCAGTACTTGCATCGTGTTGATATCAGCTGGAACCAGTGGACCGGTATATCGTCAGCTGGTAAATGGCTACTGTGGATACTTTAGGAAACTTTGTATGGAAAATCCGCTATGCTGTATCAATCGCAAAGTTCTACAGCATTTCCATTCACACCCAACACAATTTTATGAATACTTTTTTAAGCAACGACCAATTTCGGCCCCAACATGGCCAAACATCAATCCATAAAAGTACAAGTAAACTTGTAAATAATGAAACGAAAAACCATTAGGTATCAGATCTCCACTTTCACATCAAGATACATTACAAAAACGTACCAAGAATGCAAAGTAAAATCAGTACAATATGTAGATACCGGAATCTGCAAGAACTTGATTTCATCAATTCTTCTACAGATCAATTCACATTCTATACATACACAAAGAGGAACACAGCGGTATTTGCCACAAAATTGCCGTTGGCTTGCACTACACAAGTATATTATTATTTTGTTTAAAAATTTTACTGTTTACGTTAGATATATTTATTTTACTTTTTGAAATTCTTTGTGTTTTTATTTTAAATAAATATTTTAAACATTTTTAAACAATAATACTTATTTTTAAAACGTTTTGCTTCCCTTTTGTCTCTTGTAATATTTTTATTTTCAGTTTTTGGAATATCTTCTTAATGTATTTTAATGTGAAAGTGGAGATCAGTCGCTTAATGGTTTCCAGTTTCTACAATTATAAATTTTCTTCAACTGTAATTTTCTGAAAATGGCCCAAGTTGGGACCGAAACTACTCGCCCTTTAGAACATATATTCATTAAGATTGTGTTGATTGTGACTGGAGAATTTTAGTTTGTTCCATTAATTTATGAAAGCCGCACACAGCCGCTGTACTGCGACCGTCAGTACGATTGATATAAAGGAAGAGTTGACTGAGACCGCAGTAAGAAACTGACTGCATGGAGCAGAGGGCTTCTGGAGAGTTTGGCAGGTCCTCACCTAGTCAAACATTCTCATATTATGGAACCCGAAATGTCATTACCGCATTCACAAGAGCCCACCACTTGACCCAATTCTGAGCCACATTAACTCAATCCAAGAACAAACCCACTTCTTGAAAATCCATTTCAGTATTTCCTCCCATCAACGCCTCGGCGTTCCTAAAGTACTATTTCTCTCAGGTTCCCCCACCAAAACAATCTATGGATCACCCTGTCCACCATTCTTGCCACATGACCTATCCGTCTCATATTTCTTGATTTGGGAAACTGAATATCATCAGTGAAAAGTACAGATCATAAATCTCATCACAAATGAACACTTAACACCGGTCCTTCCTGTTTGTCCTCTACCTGAAAATACACGCACGTACCGCGTTCACTGTGCTACAAGCAGCAGACTGTCACTGTGGATGTCCACACAATGTGTGGATCGTGCTGCTGACGGTACTGAAGTCTTCCATTTAATGTGCCAGCTATTTGTGAGTGGATTGATTAGTTTGAGAGCATCAATGTTATGCGGGTGGTGTTACGAAGTTTAGTTGTTCGTACTGTGTCCATTCTGTGTACTGGTTCCATTAAATCCTGATAAAATTAAAGGATATATTCCTCAAGAATTGTATTTACGCGTATTTGACATAAAGCTACGTAAGGTGGGGCCTCATGTATTTATGTGAGCAATTAGCACCAGGTATCGATTATAAGTCTCTGTAAATATCTGTACTTGATTAAATCAAAATAGCAATGTAAGGCTCTCAGCAGTTCCTTACGTATTTAGCATAACTTTAGCCAATGTACAGCTCTGTACTTGTTGTCACGTAATTAGCATTATGACAGCAAGTGTAAGGCTCTGAAAAGTTTTGTACGTATTTAGTTTTAAGATAGCTAATATAAGGCTCCTTGTATGTTTATAGGTAATCAGCACAAAGGAATAAAATATAAGGTTCTCTGAAACTGTGCACGTGTTCAGTATACATATTGGAATATACGCACGTTTCTGTAAATATTTCAACGTATTTAGCATAAGGATAACCACTGCAGTGATCTGTAAACGTGTCATCTTTCTAACCGTAAGATAGCTGTTGTAAGGCTATGAATAGTTTTGTAAGTCTTTATCACAAACAGCCCCAATGTAAGGATCCGTAAAGTCTTTCACGAATATAGTGTAAGGTTTTGTATATTTTTCTACGTCTTTAGTATAAAGATACCAACCGTAAGTCTCTGTACATATTGGTAGGTCTATTATTGCTTAATGTTTCAAATTGCATAAAGGCGTTGAACTCTCACTGGTCCGTTAAAAATCCAATGATGTTTGGGTTCGAGGTTTAGTGGTGTCAGGCTATGACTCTTAAAACCTCCGTTACGTTGTGAGTACTTCAGGTTGTCTGCGTTGAGTTTAGGAATTGGTCAAGCTTGACTGTTAGTTACTTTCGAAATTTCAATATTTCTGTCACACCGAACTGCTGTGCCGCTGTTACATTTTGTTCAGTCAATTGGTTTTTGCACACACTCTATATCTGCCATATCTTGCTATCCTCTATCTGACCGCTACCTTCCAGCCTACGTTATTAAAGAAGATAAGATAATTTGCTTTTTACGAACGTTCAGCTACCGATACGGTCCGAAATATTTTTGTGTGCATATTTTATATGAAGTTTTTGTGTACGTGATTTCAGATGCGTTCACATAATTGCCACAAACCTCTATTCGCTTCGCCTTTTCTCTCTATCTGTCCGTCTCTCCTTAGGGAACAAATCGGCTCCAATTGCAAGAATTTTTATTGATTTTCCTGTCTGAGATTTTTCGAATATGTAACTGGAAAATTAAAGTTCCATTAAAATCCCACACGGTAACCGAACTTTTCATGAAGACCCGTACATTAATGATAATGTGTCGCTGATTTCTTGCTATAATAAGAAGTGTTGCAGAGAGTGTCGTAGAGAGAAACAGAACGCATCGTTTATTTTCATTTCATTGTCCAAACCTTGCAATTTGTGAGATAATGTGTAAAGATATGGTATAGCAAGTTGGGTCACAGATTCTTATTTAAATATGCAGCTGTTAAAAGTTAAGTGTTTATGGCTGGTGAACACAAATCTACTGTAATTGTGCAGTTTTGGTGTTTGTTTTGTTGTTCTGGGTTTACGTGGCCTTTGTTGGTGGGGTTTAGTGTGTATTTGATTAAATAAATTTTTATATTTTTTTCTCGTTTTTTGTACAGCGAGTATTTTGTGGTTATGTGAAAAGTGCCATTTCGTCACAGCAGTTTACTCTAACGGCATTTGGTGAAGGGCTTTATTGCAGAGTGTTACAGGAGGGAGAGATTGTAACAATACATTTGATATCGCTCGTTAAAGTAGAAGAGTCTGCAGGCTTTTCCCTAGATATCTTATAGGACGTAATCAGAAAATAAAGACCCATTTATGTTTCGGTACGGTGTATGGACAGACGTGTAACCTATACGTATGTTTCGAGTGGTCATTCTAAATTAATTTATACTGAAAATGAAGATGCATTTTTTCTTACCGCGCGTAGAATCCCTTTTAACAACTTGTCAGAATATCATAGACCTAAACACGAATATTTTACGTTTTGCAATGGCGAAAGTCATTTTGACCATACCAAGAAACGCCCTGTGTGCACCAGCGTGTATGTATCAGAAATCCACCACTATCCCTATATGTATCGGAGCTAAATGTCACATGTTGCGGTTGACTGTACATATGTGGTTTAAATAAAGAATGTATTTTAATTACTAACTAATTATTAATTAACGTTGTATCTTTCACTGATGCCATATATTTGTGTCTGTTGTTAATATTAGAAACTGGCTGTTACTATGCGTACATTGTATACATGTGACGACGTAAATTTGGTAATTTAATGATACATTATTTACAGTTTATATTATTTAATATGCAGCGATAATTTCTAATTTACACACCCAAACTAGCAGTTTACATGCACACTGTCAGCCTGCTAGTGCAACACACTGACAGAAAAATACCTACTGTTAATGTTGTGCTCTCTGTCAAGTGTGCAGTGTTTTATGGTAACTAGAACATGCTTAAAGCCGTTACAGAGACATGTCATTAGCAGAATTGCTCACCATTTTAATAATGTTACACACTATTCTTATGGCCGAAAAAAATGTGTTGTTCGAATGACCTATTTGTGTGACTTGTTTAACTTTTATGAAGGAGATTTTTTAATTTCAAGTTGAAGTTTTTAATTAAAATTAACCCCGCCAAGACATTTGAAACTTGCTGTCGCTATGAGCACTTCAAGTGTAATGAAATATTTTGTGGAGGTATTTAAGAGCTTCAGCAGTTCTAAGACTATCTTTCGAATTACAACATTACACTTTACGATAGAATCATTTTAGTGGAAACAGCTTTTTGGATAAAACATCTCCCTTTCTATAGGCTGCAGAAACAGGTCACTGTAATGTTACTTCCAACAGTAAGGCTGCAACAGCTAAGCAGTATATATGTAATGTTTGTGACGCCTTATAAGACAAAACACTTACGTCTTAAAACGCTTGCTCCCTCTGTTCTGCCGCGGCCCCTGTACCAAATTTCGGTCAATGTGTTTTGATGCATGGAACAGGTCATTTTTAGTGTCAAGTGTTAACAAAATCATCTGACTGTGAAAGTGAAAAGCAAGTTGTGTGAGTGTAGACGAGTGTACAGAAATTGTAGTTTATTGTGACTTCAAATTCTAGGCTTGAATTTTTTTCAGATATTCTGCAATGTCTGTAATAACAAGCAACCATCAGTCCATCTCTGTTACGTGGCTACCCTGAAGGGTGGCCAACTTTCATACAGATTTATGTAGGGTTTGTTGGATACGGAATGCACGCAATATCTTGAACAGCGTGATGGAAATTTTGAACACGTAACTAACATTATATGTGCTCAGCAAATGTGTTCAAAGTGTGTAGTAACTGAGGACTTGAATATCGATTTTGCACGTGTGGCAAACGTGCCCACGTGTTCCGGCAGGACCACGTGGGAATATTTATTGTGTACTTCCGACAGTGCAGAACATACGCGGATAATATTTATGTTATTTGACATAATTATAGTGGATACAATAGAGGGTTTTGTGCAGACGTTGTCTGGAACTGAGCTGGATATCGTATACGTGACTGCTGCCTGCGAACTGAATTTATTTAGCAAAATACGATAATTTATTCGGTATGAATGTACAGCTACGATCACAAGGTATCAATTTTTATGGATATCTGCACGTATAATTTTTTTTATTTAGAGAGGAACCTAGCAAATCATTGACTTCTATAACTGGGATCAGCGAGTGGTGGTGGATTAAGTTGCAATGTTTCTTAGCTGATAATTTTACATTGTGATGTCTCACAGTACAGGCAGTGCGGTCTGCTCGAAGATACCTTCACTGTATCTCTTATTATCACACTCACAGAAAACCAATCTGTGAAAGTCCCATCCGACCGCAAGAAGACTATTTTATGTTGTAGTCTGGAGAAATAGACCACTGTCAACATGTAGGAATTCATTTCAATTGATAGCATATGGATGCTTTAAAGAAAGTACTGTTGGTGACAATCTGATTATGACATATTTTTAATTACAGAAACTAACAGGGCACAGACAGCGGTGTAGACTGTATGGTTTAGTGTCCACTGTGATTATGGGCTGTGTATGGATTCATTCAGATTGATAACATATGAATGTATAAAAGGCAGCACTGTTGGGAAAAAGCTAATATTGAGACTTTTGTAATTACAGAAGGACACAGACAGCCCTCTGGATTGTATAAGAAATGTGTCCAGTTTGAGTGTCGTCTGCACTCCCACAAATGCTTAAGTATTACCTGTACCGACCACAATTTAAATTTCTTTCCATGATCCACTGGGAGGTGCACTTAATAAAATTCACTATACAAAGAAAGTTAAATGCATCATACAGCATTACTGTGCTGCAGTAACTGACAGACGGTACCTTATTGATAGAAATGAGCTTCGGTGCTTGCTGTTGCTTTTTTAGCAAATAGATAGCGAATGTTAGGCTGCGTAAATGTATGTATTTTGTAGCATAAAAAAGGCAATATTAAGATATTTAGTTATTTAAGTATCTGTATCACACACACACACAAATATATATATATATATATATATATATATATATAAGTAAAGAGAAAGATAGAATATGTCTCTGTGAATTTTGTACGTACTGAAGGTAAGTTAGCCAACGTAAGTCTGTAAATGTTTGCATTATTTAGCTTAAAGATAATTGTGTGTAAATCTTAAAACATACTTAGCATAAAGTGAAGTAATGTGCTGTTCTGTAAATATCTTTACGAACTGAGTTTAAAAAAAGCAAATGTAAGTTTATGAGAAATCTTAAAATTTGTTATCATGAAGACATGTAACGTAAGGTTTAAGGTTTTATAGATATAACTACATGCTTAGCTTAAAAATATATAATGTAAGGCTCTGAGGTATTTTGTATATAATCCAAGTAGCTATAACCAATATAATGCTCTGCAATTCCGTCTATTTATTTTGCTTAATAATGTCCACTGTAAGACCAGTTACAGTCAACTAAATGACACAGTTCAATATCACACATTTACGTAACACATAGCAACTACTGGCTGAGTACCAAAAGTGTGATCAATCAGTACTGATAACACTAAAATTTGCTGTCTGATATAAAAGAGCAGTGAGACTTGATAGAAACCACGTTACTTTATCTCATATTACGTCACCTACAGAAAAGCTAGTGTAGAAAGAAGAAGAGTCCACTTTCAGCTTGTAGCAATTTATTCCACTCATGACTTATGAATGTAAAATAACACAGCGCTGTTGGCGAAAATGACGATATTGATACATTTCTAAGTGCATTATGCTATAGGACACAAACTGCGCTTTATAATCAGAAGCTGTCCACTTTCCATATCAGCAGTGCCACCTGCTACCCTCACATCATGTTTCATCAGCCCCCCCACCCTCACTTAACCCCTACTCGCCACAAATTCAATCTTTTCCATTTCGTTCCTGTTAATATAATCTGCCGCTATAAGAACTATCTGCTGTAGCACACTCAATAAAACTCACAAAACACTACGGCTAACTGCAACATGCAGCATTACTGTACTGCGCTGGCTGACAGGCGGCAGATATTAACATTGGTAATTGATGTATTTATTTAGCATAAAATAGATAATGTAAGGCTCTCTAAATCTATATAGTACTTACTTAGAATAAAAGTATATAATGTAAGGCTATGTGAATATTCCCACACTTTTACCACAAACTTAGCGAATATAATGACTTGATTTTCTACGTAAATTTGTGAAAAATTCTACAGAAGTGCCGTGCCTTGAAATTACACATTAACAGTTAAAATGTGGTACAGTGTTAGAGCTACAAGAAATTCAAATTGGGCTTAGTCGTAAGGTTTAGACGCAGGTACATACCGTAAATTGTAACAGCAGAAGGTGTTTCCAATTTAGACAAGGCGTTCCCTCAGTGCTGGTCAGCGGCGAAATTTGACGGTCATCAACAGAACTCCAGCCGTCTCCTCCCCAAAATATTTGTTTTGTTCATGATTCACGTGACCTCTGACAGCTACTGTTCGGTATGGACGGTTGTTGCGCGGATGTTAAGCTGTGAGCTTAGCGTGTTTGAACAGTAGTGTGTAAAAACGTGCAGGTTTTATGTAAGAAAATGTCTTTAGGATTTCCGGAGTGATGGCGCCTAAAGAAATGTTTTGTTTTGACAGTGAAGAACAAAATGAACATTTTAATGAGGCTGAAGGAAGGAAAATGAGGGGAAAAGCTAGCAGATGAATTGGCGTGGGAACTGCAGCATTGGCGGACATTAAAATAAGAACAGAATGTATTTTAACTTTCCTTTTCCGTTCCTGTACGTGAAGATGGCAATTATACAGGACAAATTGTGAGAAGGTTCAGGATGCTGTGTGCAAATCGTGTTTTGCAAAAGCATTCAGAAACCAAACACCTTCCAGGCCATTTTTTTTTTTGCGAAAGAGCGTTGATTTTCACCCAGTTTAAATACGTAAAAGCAATTTTGTGTTAATGTTGTATTTGTAAGGAAACTAATTTTTAGCATAAAACAGCGGTTTGTAGAAATTCATTTCCACTCCAAACCGCCAATGTAACATTTTTTCAATGAAATGTTCAATTATTCAGGTCTCCTACATATCCAGACGGCTTGCCGCCCCAACCAATCAAGTAAGTGCAGTTCCGCTTTAATTACAATAAGGACAACCAATGTAATGCTCTGTAAATTTTGTACTCAATTCCCATAAAGAAAGCGAGTGTGCAGTCTTTTAAATTTCTTACGTATTGGGCATAAAGATATCCGCTGTAAGTTGAACTGTTAGTTCGTTTGGCAGGTGCTCTCAGCGGCACTTTGAAACTTCAAGTTTGCAGGCTGTTCAGTGCCGCCTTTCAAATAGCATCGTGACGAAACAGTCACTGTCGTTTTGAGACGCACCGACAGGTAGGGACGGACCGTGCGACGTATGCGTGAGATGCCTCGGGTAGACGACAGCATATTCCGTGATTTCGGCTTCCATTGGGACGTATCAACAGTTCAGTGAGACTGTGCAGATAGTGACAGTAGCACCGAGCAATCGTGAGGGTAGCGACGGTTACTGACATTATGGAGAAGGGGGGCCGGGGGGTTGGGAAATGAAGAGGTGGAGTGTCTGTGCAACGGATAAATTGCAAAGACACGAACCGAAGTGGATTCGGGGCCTTAGTTGGAGACGAGAGCACCCAGAATAAGAGAGAGTAAGCTTAGACGTTAACTGCAGTCCATCTCGATTGTCTGGTTCAGTTGAAGGGGGTTAACTGGTAGGTGTGGGCACAGCCAACGACACCCAAATCAGTCGTCAGCGCCGTCACGGTACACTGCATTCTGTACGGTCACTCCATACTACTGTAGTGCCCTAAATAATTAAACACTAACCAGTACGCCCCGTAGAAGAAATTCTAAGAGCTATTAAATTCTTACCAAACTGAAGCAATGCAATATATCGGCAAGTTGGTAAAGATTGACTGCAGAATCATGGGCTCAAAATGCCTGCCAGCGCAACAGCCATCAGTGACAACGTTATTTCCGTGACGATAGCGGGAGGTAGTGTGACGTGCCGGAAATGACGCTGTAGCAGCTGACTGTTGCGCATTCATACCTGAAGGCGGAGATGCCAAAGTAAGGGAAGGACGACGGGTGGAGCATCACGTGGCATGGGAAGAGGAGCGAAGTACATCGCACTGCGACCAGTCGGTGTTTGCGACGAGACGAAGGAGTTGCAGGAAGGGTAGTACTCCTTGTGCCTTGCACCTAGCCGCAAACATGTAGTGTGCGAGGTGGTAGTTGTAGTGGTAGTCTACCCACTGTTGTACTCGCCGAGGAAGACCTTGACGCTACGCCACGTGATTTCGGTCTTATTTGTGTGGTCCCCGGTGTCGGGATTGCCAAATTGGATGCTGTGGTTCACAGCTCTATGTGTGGAACCCTGAGAGTAGAAATCGCTGTACGCACCCCAGCAATCACTGATGACCGCAGTGCCGAATTCAATCCAGACATATATGATGGTCGTCAGTGTGTCGGCGGTCCTGTCCGGTACGGGAACAAGAAATGTTCTACCGGACCCTCTTTCAACACCGCCGAACGCCCACTTACTCTTAACAGTGTGTCCCCTAACGTACTTTCCCCGACCGAACTTGCTGTCGTCAATCTCGACGGTCTCGTTAGGATTACCGATCATTTCAGAGCAGCACTCCATGAACACCAGCCGAATATGCCTCAGTCCGCAAAGGTACGTCAACTGAAGCGATATTCGTTTTGGATTTGTTGAGCAGGATCGCGGCGCACGATGTCGTACGTGCTGTAGAGAATTTCCTGGAAAGTGACATTCCTCTGCTGGAACCATGACCCGTGCTTGATGGTCCTCGAATCTGAACACTTCGCCCCAGCAAACTTCCTTCGATATCACCACCGAAATACATCAGGAATATTAGCTTCTGTGAACCACGTCATATCTCGACAGCAGCTGTTGCACTGCACGTTATTCCGAAGCAAGCCCACGTCCTTCAGGAACTTTATAACGATAGCCTGGTCATAGAATAATTATGTGAGAAATATCTTGTTCGGTCCACCGTCTTCCCGCAGCATCGCACGTCCGTATGATGACCTCGGCACGAACGGCATCAGTGCAGGCGTTTCTCGTACTCCGTAATTACTTCACAGATATTTTGCACCATTCTATTGTCGGAAGCAGACGCACGCTATTAGAAGCCTTAGAATGGCTGTAAGACCGTTACAGGAAGTGTGTTGCACTCTGGGTACTACATAAAAACGCGAAGAAGAAACTGAATAGAACACACGTGTGTTGTTGGTAAAAATGAAAACCTGCAGTAACGGAAAGTTAGTGAATTATGAATTGTAATTACACAACTAAGCCAAAACCCATCTAACCTTCGACCGTCGTGACAAATGAAGGAAGTGAATGATGAATTGTAATTATACAAATAACCTTAAACCCATCTAACTTTTGTCCGTCCTGATAAATCGTACGGCGCCACGACTGCAGCGACACACGTGACGGTGAGTGGCTGTTAGGGCTAACGGTTCTGCAGTGTATCGGTTGGTAAATGTCTAGAGCGGGCTGTCTGACAACATACTTTAGGGAATTTTATTTGGAAAATCTCCGTTGCTGTACGAATCACAATGATCTAAATAATCTCCAGTCACAAACAACACAAATTTATGATTGTATTTATTAAGCGCCGAACATTTTCGTCCCCAACTTGGGCCATCATCAGGCCATAAAATAAAAAAATCGAATATATATATATAGACATTAAACATCGTTAAGCAGCAGATCTTCCCGTTCACATCCAGATAACATTACAATTACATGCCAAGAATGCAAGGTGACAACTGAAACACAAATTATTAATTATTAATGTAGCTGAATGGGTGACAAATGAGAGACGTACAAGTTTTTAATATTTTACTTGTTATTTCATTACCAGCTAATTGTGTTTTTTTAGGGAATGTATTGTAATTTTTATATTAAAGCCAGTGACTGGGATAATTTTTATGCAGAGGAAGTTTCCAGGAAATCAATTTTCTAGAATTCAGATTTTGTCTACTTTCACTCTTTGTTCAGTATCCAGGTTTTAGTAACTGTTATAAAAAACTTATTGAAGGCATTGGCCACGTATTTTGGATCTTTTAATTTTTCATCATTCACTCTTCCACTGAATGTACTTTCCCTTCTTTCTTTATAATGCTTATGCTCTTTATATTTTTTATTTAATTTTGCTACAAGTGTACTTCAGTTTTGCTTCTTAGCTTCTTCTGTGACTTTTCATAGGATTTTACAAAATATAATGTGCTTTGCTTGTTTCTCGCTGCTGTTCTTAGTGAAGGCATACAGACTTCTTTCGTGTCTGCAAGATGATTTTATTCCCTGTGTAAACCGAACATTCCTTTCTGTCGTAATTTCGTATTTAACTGGAAGAATAGCTTAGAAAATGTTCAATTTACAGTTAATGTAATAACGTTATTCCGTACCGATCATTTTGTAGCCGCCATGTTGAAACTAATGTAGATTAATAAACATATTAATAAAAGTGTGTTGGTAGTGATTGGAGATGCTTTAGAATGTTCCATTAATTTAAGGAAGCCGCACACAGCCGCTGTACTGCGACCGTCAGTACGATTGATATAAAGGACTGAGACCGCAGTAAGAAACTGACTGCATGGAGCAGAGTGCTTCTGGAGAAGCTGTTTGAACTAAGAAGGAATTGTCTGAGGCGTGGAAAGAGTCGATCATCACCCCATATATAAAAGGGAGATAAAACACTTCGCAATAATTGTACAGGCTTATCAATTTTGCCAAATACGTATAAAATTTCATCCTACTTCCAGCTGTCAAAGTTAACTCCATATGTAGGGGAAATTATTGGGGATCATCAGCGTGGATTTCGACGCGGAACTTCAACTACTGATTATAATTGTGGATAAGAAACCAATTAGGTGTCACTTTTGTGTTATCCTCTATTTATATTTTACAAGTCGTTCAACATGTTTCTGGATCTGACGACTATGTAGTGTTATCGCCACGTGTTGATGTGCTGTAACAGTGAGTGGTGTTATTCAGATGTGTCTATCTGTGTGGGTCGATGTGTTCTATGTTTGTCTGGTTTATGGTAAATGTAGTGTGAGCGGGCCGTGTGTGGTGACGTGGGGTGTTGTTGGTGGTGGTCCCATTATTGTATGTAGGTGTGTTTCGGTGTGTAAGCAGATTATCCAAAATGAATTACGATGCACGGTAAACCACACATTAGGTTTACTGATCATAAGTTATGTACTCTTCAAATACTGGCGGAAAAATTGGGAAAAAAATGAAGCAGTGCTTCAGCTTTCTATAGAATTCAGAAACGGCCATGATTCATATAGAAGGCTGGTCTTGCACAGTTTTCTCATTCTCTGAATTAAATCTTCAGTGGATTTCGGATAGATAAAACTTTGTGTGACATGTCTTCTATTAAGAACGTTTTGAAACAAGGCCATGTTTTATCGGTAATTTTTTTTAAACTTTGTTTTAGAATATGCTCTTAGGAGGGTACAGGTTAAAATAGGATGGCTGGAATTGAATGGTACGCTTCAGCCTTTGGTTCATGCTGAATACGTTAGCATATTAGGAGGAAACGTACCTACTATAAAGGAAAATGAGAAGATTAGTAGTTGCTAGTAAGGAGGTTGGATATAATTAAATGTTGATAAGCATAAGTAAATGATCATGTCTTGAGATCAGAATACAGGACGAAGTTACGTTTCGAAGATTGGTAATAGTTAATTTGGAAGAATGTATAATTCGAAACACTTGTGAAAAACCATAACGAATAAAAATTTCTTTCTGGAAAAAATTAAGAACAGATTGAAGTCAGGGAATGCTTGTGATCATTTGGTGAGAATATGGTGCTGAGGAGAATATTCAGTTCTAAGAGGGACGAGGTAACAGGAGAAAGGTGAAAACTACACAGTGAGTAGCTTACTGATCTGCACAACTCACCAAATTTATTGGAATGAAGAAATCAAACGAATGAGATGGGCGGGTCGTATAGCATATTTGGCGGAAAGGAGATGAGATTTGCGTACGTGGTATTAGTGTGTGAACCTGAGGGACGTAGACTATTTGGAAAACTAGACGTAGGTGGGAAAATAATATTAAATAGGAACTTGTAAGGAATGGGATTGGGCCATGGTCTGGAATGATCTGTTTGAGAATAGGGACAGATGGTGGGCTCTTATTAATGAGGTAATGAACAATTTGGCTTTCATAATATGCTGGAAATTTCTTAATTAGCGCGAGCTCTTTTAACGTTTGGCTGGTCAAAGAGGAGTCTGCTGTATGGATTAGTTAGTAATTTAGCTATTATGGTAGGAGTAATTAAAAAAGTCTCCATATTTGAAGTCAGTGTAATTTAAATATTCGCCTAACTTTCTTTGTCTTGTGCAGTTTAGTGCACTTTTAATGTACTAAGCAATTATTTTACATAAATTATAACTTTCCAAAGTACACTGGTGCATATTTTTATTCTAACAATTCTACATTTATATATCAGTACTGTCTGACCACACACACCACACATTGCCATGCTTTATTATAAAATATCTCACCGCTCCCTTCGAAGTAAGTTTATTTAGCAAGATAAGAAAATTCTATACTTGTGATATACCGCTAGGATCTCAAGGAATCCTTTTGTGTGGATGTTGTGTATGAATTTTTCTTAGTAATTAACCAACTTGATGCACAAAATTTTGTTTTACAGTAAGTTTATTTCATGCCTCTACATGTTTCAAGCACATGTGCTCATCAACAGGAGGTCAAAATTGTATTATACAGCCTCTGGTATCACCACACCTATAGGTGGCAGTCCCGTGCACAGGTTGAGAGAGTCCTCTCACAACCTGTGTACTGAGAGTCACGGTCAGCAAAACACAAAAAAAAAGTTGTGTATGACGTTTTGTGTCTCTATCTTTTAGGTGCGAACACAAAATTGATAGAAACGAGTGCTGCCTTTCTCAAGTCTGTCCGTCCTCGCAGAACGAACCGGCTCCAACTCTTTTTATATTCATCAATTTGGACTTTTAAGATATTTCGAACATAAGTGTAGAAAATTCAACTTGAATTAAAAAATCACAAAATAACCAAACTATTCCTGAAGACCGCTGTACATTAATGAAAATGTGTCGTTGAATGTACTGGAAGTGTTTCAGGCCAGGTAGTAGAGAAGATAAACACATACTTTTTGCCGTTTATGAATAAATGTGGAATAATATGGTACAGCCAGACAGGCGACAGATGGCAATATAATATGGCACATGCGTTTTTTACGTTCGATAACTAAAGCAAGAATACAGCCACACAGTCATAACGTAAATATATATTGTAATTCTATTTTAATTTTATATTTGACAATATAAGTGGCAGTAACATGCGTGAGAACTGAACCTGCAGTGACTGTTGTTTGTAGTTCTGAAGTTTTGTGTTTGTACTGTCATTGGTTGTGTTGGACTGATATAGCGGTTGGTTTGTTGGTTTGATGTTTAAAAGACAAAAGAATGAATCGTCTTACGGTAAAAGTGTGACAGTCACTGAGACGGTTTTCACAAAACGGACGATTGTTGGACAGATTTTCGTAAAGCATTGCTATAGAGAACTTCATGAAAATTCAACGGATTGTTTAGCTGCCGAAGTTACATGACAGGCGAACTGCCGGCCGGCTTTGTTCTGCACGTCACAATGTCTTGATTTCGCAAGTAACCAACAATCATGCACTTACGCAACTGATATAAGCAACTGGCTGTATATTAAGGTGCAGTTTCTCACAGCTTATAATATTAAAACTTGCAGAATAGCAGGATAGGCAGTGAGGTTTGTTGCAAACAGTTAATTTTGCTTCTGGTTATCACACCTACAGAAAAACTATCTGTGAATATCCCATGCTGCAATAAGAACACCAGTTTATGGTGCAGGATGGACACACAGAAAATTAGGTAATGAAAGATTTATAATTACAGAATGTAATGAGACATAGCCAGCGCTTTAGACTACATACAGACGGCGTCCATTTTGAGTGTCGGCCGTTTCTCCCCCCTCCGCCCCTAGCCAAAGACCACAGACAAAACTGTAGCTTGACTGGCGACAACTTCAGATCATTTCCAACTCTCTCACACTCCTAAAACTGTAGGCTATAAGAACAATCTGCTGTACCGCACTTTATACATCACAGAACAGAACGAATGGTAACTGCAGCACACAGCATTACGTCACTGCACTGTGTCACAGACGGTACCTTATTGACAGATATTTACATCGACACTTGCTCATGTGTATTTACCATAAGAAGAAGTATAGCTCCACTCTTTCTTAAATTCCATGGCAGATCTAGTTGAGTGGTGGGCTTCATAACTTGAGTTGCTCTGCCAGTGGAGAAAGTACCTTCGCTACACAATTCAGAAGCAGGTTAAATGAGCTACGGTGGTGCTCAGGATGTTTTGCAGATGAGAAAACTCCCTTACCCCAACTGGAAACAAACCCTGGATTTTGCTGCCCATTATGTAGACACTGGCTGATTGTGCTATCCCTGTCCACCGAAGGAATTTTAAACAAGTTGCGTACAAGAGCTGTAGAAATTATGGCATTTCAGAGGAGAAATTTGTGACAAAAAACACAAAACAAGAGAAATATTTTAAATCTGTCCATTCCATGCATTTTTAGATAAATATACCAATTTTTTTTACATTCACTGTTCCGTGCATCATTGTAATTGTTTAAAAAATAACCAACACGATGTCACTTGTGGACTATCCTTTATTTTCATGGGTAGTCGTCATTCCTTCTCTACATGTTTCGAGCTTTCGGGAAGCTCA
>Ga0123352_10003559_pt1 | contig 22580 bp, 17 predicted proteins | sample TergutLab28metaG_FD_89700 | JGI IMG/M metagenome (GOLD analysis project Ga0123352, IMG submission 89700) | Labiotermes labralis P1 segment gut microbial communities from Petit-Saut dam, French Guiana - Lab288 P1 | ecosystem: Host-associated > Arthropoda: Insects > Digestive system > Gut ...
ACACACACACACACACACACACACACACACATATATATATATATATATATATATATATATATAAGGCCCCGGTGCTTAGGGCTGACAACCTAATCACCTTCATGTGCCCATTGTCTTGAAATGTGGGAGCCTCAACCTCCTGGAATCCTCAGGGCCTGTCCAGGCCTGTAATGGGATTGCTTTACTTTTACAATGAATGAAGGATCTTTATGAAACTTGTTATAGCAATGATATAACAAAGCCTGCCCCACGTCTGACTTCAAACTTTCCAGTCAAGTTTCATACCAGCATGACGGCTGTGCGATATTTTATGGTGTGACTGACACTACTGGTAAAATATTGTTATGTTACAGAAATTTTGTGTGGTAACAGATCTTAAAAAAAAAACAAGCAGCTCTTTTTATGGCTAGTATTTTGTAGAACGTTAAAACATTGTATGGCGGATGCGTGTTATGCAAGTTTAGTTTTCATTTTCTTGGAGCTATCTAATGCAGGCCTGTGAGATTTTGTGCTGGAGAACATCGTTAACGTACTGACAATTTCTGTACCATATGATTCAATATTTTAACGACTACAGACATGTTGCTGAAAAAAAATTGTTATTCTATCGACAAATCTTAATGTTGTCTGAGCATGTGCTGACGTAATATATGCTTACAAATTGATCACTTACTTACTTACCTACTTACTCCATGGAGCAGAGTCCTTATTGAGAAGCTAACTGGTTTGCAGCTAGTCAAGAAATTCCCCTCATTTCACGGAACCCGAAGGTTCATTACCACACTCACAAGCGTCCGCCAACTATCTCTATCCTGGGCCAGCCGAATCCAATCCATATACCCACAACCCACCTCCTGGAGATACATCCTAATATTATCCACCCATCTACGTCTAGGTCTCCCCAGTGGTCTCTTTCCCTCAGGTTTCCCCACCAAGTCCCTATACACCGACCTCTCCTCACCCATACGCGCCACATGCCCAGCCCATCTCATAACAAATTGATAACTAAAGTGTGTAAATATATAGTCGATGCAGGGAACATTCGAAAGAATGAAGGCGTCATTCGTAATTTATTTCCAAAATTTTCTATTTTGTAGTCTTGTAGTTCAGTTTTTAAATTTACATTTTGGTACAGAGGGTTAATTATTTGCTACTGGGGAAGTTGGTCTATTGTAAATATTGAGGAAACTATGTTTGTGTTTTTTCAACAAAATGTGAAAAATCACAACATAAACTAAATAACAAATCCTTAAAAAATGTGACAAATTAAGTCTTTAGGGAAGACTTAACAAGTCAAATTCTCGTTCACGAGTAAACTAAGAACAGATTAAATTCAGTGAATTTTTGCTACCAGCAGGTTTAGAAACGTTTGTTTTCTCTTGTGCTGTCTAAGAACATAAAGGTTGAAATATACAGAAATATAACTTTGCCTTTGTCTTATATTGATGGAAAAGCACGGATTCAGAATGTCCAGGAATCCTGTGCTGAGAAAGATGTTTGGACCGGAAGGCGATCAGAAATTTCATAATGCGGATGTTCATGATTTATGATCATCGTCACATATTATTCGAGCGAGAAGAGGGAGGAGGATTTGAAGGACGGGGCAAGTGACATTTGGGGGGGGGGGGGGCGGAGAACAGAAATGCATGCAAGGTTTTGTCGGGAATCATGAAGGAAAGAGGTCGCTTGGAAGACCTAAGCGTAGACGAGATAATGGCATTAAAATATATCTCACGTAAACTGAATTCATCTGTTTCACTACAGGGACCAGTGGCGCGCTCTTGATAAGGCCGCAATTAACCTTCGGGTTCCGTACTGACCAGCTAAGGATCTGTCGTCTTCTCAAGAAGGCCTTTGCTCCATAGATTTAATGATATTATATTCGAACACTCGCTCTTCAGAAAGCTGAAGCCGTTCTCTCAGAAGTTAGAGAACACCGACTGAAGTTCTGAGCTTCAATTTCCCTACGGGTGGTCCTTTAGTATACAGATATCTTGATTTTAAAGAATAAGTAGACTTTTAGGCATCGTAATGTTAAAATATAATAAACAGTGTTTAACATGTTGTCTCTGTGCGTCTGTTTGTCTGCGTGTATGTTGTCTGTGTTAATACAGCGTCTGTGGCCAATAGATATGAAAATTATACTTTGTGGCTTAAAAGTTTAGAGAATGGGGGTTCAGCAAAATTATTATTTTGGAGAATGTGCCTGTGTTTTATTAAAAGTGACTTAGTCACACAACCCCTCGCTCAATTTGTAGGCCTGTCTATACGTACGCCTTCCAAACACCATACGTAATCGGGTAAAATCATGGAAGTTTAGGAATGAGGGGCTCGGAATAAGAAGTAAAAACTACAGAACGTACAGTCGGTATACATGGTAAATGTAAATGAATATTTTCGCTTCATAACACCGAATATTATTTCCCAGATTTAGACTGACTTTAACTAGTGAATACAGCCGATTCCTTAAGAATGCATTTCTGCAAGAGTTTCCTTATCTTTAACGGAACCCGAAAATTCACTACCATTTTCATAAAAGAACAACTATAGACCTATTCTCAGGTACACGTTTTCCGTACATGGCCTCGTACATGGTTTCCTTCCGATACGATTTAATTCCACTCTCACGCCCATATCCAGATCTCCGAACTTTTTATCTTCCTTTCAGTTCTTCCGATTACAGTGATGCGTCTGTCATTTCTTCGGCAAATTTCCTACGTAGCTACTTTATTCTTACTCATTTTCGGGCTAACGTTCTTCCTGAGTGTAAGGCCAAGTTTCACACTTGTAGGTCCGTAAAACAAAAGGAAATATTGCAGACCTAACTTCTTATTTAAGTGTTTTAAATAAAGTAGAGCTTCACACTGCTTGGCGATGTGATGGTAAACAAAATGACTGTTATATCTGAGGTGGAGGCCCGAGTTCATTCCCAGGGAGCACTCCATGTGAAATTTGTGGGGGACAACTTTTTCTGCCAGTACTTCGGTGCTTCTCATTTATTCATCTATCGTCGGCGGAATGGGAAATGGACTCTTTAGAGTTCATAGTTCCACAGATCCCACCCGATTAAGAAAATAAAAGAAAACAATATTGTTTGGGGAAGGTACAATTGAGGTCAGCGTGTCAAGTCTGAGTCCACTTCTGCAATTTAACGATGGCTGTCGACCTAAACAAACATCCACTACTTTACTGGAATTCGAACCCACGATCGATCGAGGTGAGACCGAATGCACAACTTACTTGCTTTAGATATTTGAGGTTTCGCGGTAATGAATATGAAGAATTCTGTCGTCTCGGAATTTGCGACGCCCTGCAGTCAGCGTTTTCGAAGAGCATAATTGCCTGCAGCTCTACTCTTCCATACAAAAGACAGAGATATCAGGCTACGCTGAAATGTACGTAAATTTCTGCCAGACCGGACGGTGTCACACACTATAACAGATTTCCTCAACGTGTGTTACTCATGGCCTTACTCGCCTTTTGGAGAGATTACATTGACGCGTGAAGAAATCGTTAGCTGTGTGAACACCATATTGTCTGTTTAGTCATGTTCGAAACGTCATTGCGCGAGTGAAAGGAAAGGAGGGAGAGGGGTTTAAAATTTCTTGCGACGTCGTTTGTTTTCAAGGCGAACAGGAATTTTCTTTCATTACGAGTTCAATTCGTTGCATTATTTCAAGAAAGGGGCAAGAAATGATAATGTGTCACACAGACACAACGAGGTTGCAGGATCTTTTGTCAGTTGCAGAGCATTTATTTCCGGTTTTCTATTATATCGTAATATGTATCTTTGTTGACCTATTGTTCAACGCGTCTTTGCATCTTCCCTAACAATTTCATGGATAGGAATACACGTTTCTGAGATTTCCAAGTGATGTAATGCCATTTCCTTTAACGAGAGAAATTAGCCCATATTTGTGGCTAGTGTTCTTCGATATTATTTAACACTGTAAGCAACATGTATCATTTTTAATGAATTCAAATAAAAAACACATGCACGCACGCACACACACACAGAGCTTTGGTCTGCGTTTTTTGCACACTGTATCGACACCTAGCCTTTATTTGCTATTTTTCTTCATTACTGTTTATCACTAAACTACATTTTATCTCTCGTGCTTGATAACTGATATCTTTGTTCCCTTTCCTTCATTCCTTACCCCTTCAGCCATTCACATCGAATCTACACATAATACACCAACTTCCTCCTTCCCAGCCTTCTGCTCACTGACAGTCATATTCTATTATTTCCAGCCCCGTTCTCACGTTTTCTTTCGTATCATTTGGTGGTTTTACTGCCTATTGCATCCTGTTTGTGAGAACTGAGACTGTATCAAGACCGACAGATATGATTCCGATCAATAGTCTTTCTCAGTTTTCCGACGATTCGGCCAATAACTTATCACAGCAGAAGGGTAGGGCGTTTCTCACAGTCTCTGTGAATGGGTAAAGAATAACGACAAAATTATGCTATAGACCCCACCTGCAACTAAACGGGGAATTTTGAACAGTACCTAGCTTATTGTTAATGCATTTGTAACTTACTCCGTTCTGAAGTTCGAGTTTTGTTTCTGCTTCAGTAATGTAATTCCATGCTAATAAAGTACACTAAACTGCGGTACCAGAGACAATTCTTTATCATTTTTATTTTTTACGCGCGCATGACATAATTCGGAATGATAGTGTGACACACTAATAAGTTTCACTGTACCGACAAGTTGTGTGTGTTTGAAGTATGTGTATTTTTGTAGTCGGGGTTGATGGCCAAGCCCAACCCTTTTGAGTATTACGACACTACTACAGCCGCTCTCGCTGAGTTTCGTTCTACGTACGTATCTGTGTACTTATGTTGTATGTGACTTGGTAAGGGGTCAAGCACCCCACGCTGTAGTCTAGCTGCCCTAGCCACTATACACGTGGAGCCCTCGTCTCTAGCGGTGTAGCAGTACTGGCCCCCGCCCCATTTATGCCTCAAGGCCGCGTTTCTGTGGCGGTACATCGTTACATATAATTTTTCTCCCGTATAGCAGCAGTTCAAACATTCCTTTTTCAAAGGACATTGGAAATGATATCCACTTTCGTAGTCCCGTTCCTTGTTACTTATCTTCACTTATACTCACCAAAGCTTTTCATTTTCTTAGAATAATGTAGCCATGTAGTAATACATGCATTTTCTACAATTATTGCTACGTTATAGGGTTCAGAAATGATATAAGTTCTTATATTTTTTAGATATTGAAGTCAGGTTTGGTATCTGATCCAGGATAAATTAATGTGTAAATTAAAAATACACAGTTCGACTTATAATTGCTTCCGTATATTATAACGTGTCAGCTTTCGAATTCTTTTAAAAATGCAATTTTAGTAAACAATGCGGCAACAATAAACGATAATCGAAAACCCCTCTTTCACCCGCCACATTTTCCGTTTCAACTTAGCGAACAGGAGTCCTCCGGGTTTTACCTACAACCAGCGGATACTTGCTGACATGGCGTCTTGAAGCGCTGTGAAGTATTTCGGTCCTTGTAGAGGATTTCATCCCTCGTCGATGCCAAGGCTGCAAACATGCACAGGTAATGGTATGTGTAGTAGATTTGTTCGGAATATATGTCGTTTATTAATTTACGAGACCAAAAGTAATGTGTCATTATATGTTTATTGATTTAATAGGAGATTTTGTAGGATTGAAAATACGCAGTAGGGTCGACGACTCCTTTTTTACCCCGAAAGAAAATCAATAATATTAGGAAAATTTTAGTTGCCAATATAAGTTTGTTATTGCTGTATTTTGGCTGAATTGTGCGCTTTGGTAGTGTGTTAGCGGGTGTGTTCTGAATGTTGTGCAAATGGAAATCGAATATTTCTTTCCCGTTAAATCATCTAGGCCAGGGGGAAAAGGGTTGCGTAAAAGGCAGGAGGGGAAGGGGAGGGTGGGGTAAAGAGCTTATGATAAGAGCAACATGGCGGAAGGGCTGGGTTAGCCGTGACGAGGAAGGGTTGACTTTTAAAAGGATTCACGTTATTCGTTATTTGAACGAGGTGTAGTTGATTGATGGAATTGATATTTAAAATGTTTTCAAGTGACTTGTGAAATAGTTGTGCATGAGGTGCATGATAGGTGTAATTGTTGCCACCTGTGTGATTCATAGGGTGTTTCGGTTTTTTAAGAATTACTGATAGCCGTTTCTTGTGCGCTGTATTAATTCTGAATATTTAAATATTTTGACAGGAGTTTGGATGAGGTTGGGAAAAGCCACAGTGCCACCTGCTAGCAGTCAAAACCGGTAACCATGACGTCAGCATTGTCATCACAGCGATTCTGCCTGCGTTGGAACAACCATCAGTCAAATTTATTATCTGTGTTCGATCAGTTACTCCATGATGAGTCTTTTGTGGATGTCACACTTGCAGTGGAGGGTCGTTTCCTTCGTGCCCATAAGATGGTACTGTCAGCATGCAGCCCATATTTTCAAGCTCTGTTTGTGGGGCATCCTGACAAACATCCCATTGTTATCCTGAAAGATGTACCATACTGTGACATGAGGAGTTTATTGGACTTTATGTATCGTGGAGAAGTAAGTGTGGATCAGGAAAGGTTAACTGCATTCCTCAAAGTTGCCGAGTCTTTGAGGATAAAAGGACTGACGGAAGTAAATGAGGAAAAGTGTGACCTGCCGTCAATAACGTCTTCCCTTCTGTCGTCTGTTCCACCCCCTGTTGTGACCACACACACGCCACCACCACCACCTCACCTTCATAGGATTCATCCCACATCATCCCTTCATAAACGTACTCTCCCAATGCCGTCTGCTTCTTCTGCCACCTCCAGTAACCCATTGTTAGGTTCGGCACTTACTGCACCTAAAAGAAAACGTGGAAGACCACGAAAACTGTCCGGGAGTAGTGGTGGAGCTTTAGCAGCACCTGGCCTCACAGAAGGTGCCACGTCTTCCTCTGGCTCAAGTAGCAGGCATCAGTCTGCAATGGATGGTAATGGAGAAGTTGAAAACTCACCAAGACTATCATCTGCAGATTCTTTAGTGGCACAAGAATCACCTGAATTGCTGGAGTTGAAGATGGGCATGGAGTTCCAACATTCACCGGCAGCAAATTCAGGTGCATCCAAAAGACCATCAAATGGAGAGAATGGATCAGGTCCTGGACCAAACACATCATCTGCAGAGGAAGGGAAAACACCAAACAAGGTGAGGCGTTAGTATATTCTTAGGTGTTTTGTGTGAGTTGTGAATGCCACATGTAAGCTCATTACACACATAGACTTCAGAGAGGAAACTGTTAATGAGAGTTCATATTCAGTATGTGCCTTTGGGAATGTAGCAACCTAAACTTTGGGAGCAAGTGGCTACTGAAGAAATTACCTGCCTTGTGAAACGTGAGGATCATGGCTGCATTCACAATAACCCACACAGTTAAGTCCAAGAACCTGTGTCATATTTTGTAACATGCTGGTGTTTATGTGGTGTTAGCCTTATGTCCAGTGCTCAGGCTGAAGTTTTACGTCTAGTTAGCTTGGTGCAGCAGTTTATTCAGTATATTATCCATAGGCTGTCCTATCCATAACCTGAGGATGATCTGTGCTTTGGCATTCAGGGATCTGCTTATCATGGAACAGAAAGTTATGTTGTGAATTACTTATTCGTGTTGCCTTTGGGATGGTAGGATTCAGGTGTAATAACTGATTGTAGGTTTGTTTTTTTTCACAATGGCATTACATGGTAGATACACGGCAAACTGTCTTGGTATCTGAAATGTGTGATAAAGGGTTTATTAAAGCAGTGAAAATGTAGCTGTGAATCAGGTGAAGGTAGTCCAGCTTACCAGGTTTGATATAAGATTTGTTTAAGCATCTAAATGTCTTGCGACTAGGATTGTAAAGTTATATATAATAAGTGTTGCAAAGAAGAATCAACGTTTTCAGTTACCAGTAAGCCAGATGTTCTGTGGAATGTATACAAACTAGCTATGTTTGTTGCAAATACAATTGTTAAGGTCAGGTCATTTCATTTCACATCAGTGCACAAAAGCCAAGTAGCCCCACTCCCTTAAAGATTTTGGTGAAGTGTGAAATTGTAGATGTAAATAAAAGTACAAAATTCTATCCTTCTGCTCCTTGTGCTTTATTTTAATAGGGATTTTATGGGGCATGAAACAGGTTGTAGATGTTGCTGTAACTGAACTTCTGATTTAGTTAGAGGGCTGATTCAGGGCTTGGAGGTTGATGACACGCTGGTTCCAAAGGGATGTCACACACTTAGATTTAATTTTGATGGGCATCAGTTACCAAAGTTGACTTTTGATTATAAATTGACAAATATGGACCTGCAGACTTTTGTTGTCAAAAGCATTGATTTATGTGTCATTTAGTAATCCTAGCAATGCACTAGATACCAACTAGGGATCATGTTGGCAGTCCGGAGTTATAAATTATAGTGTACGGTACTGTAAGGTCATGTAAGCATCTCCCAGGCTTGAATGAGGATAGTGCTTCAGCCAGTGTGCTGGAAACTTGCTGGAGTTTCATTTAAACTAGTGCCTGCAATTTTTCTAACCGGATGTTTGTGTCTGTTCTAACTGCTTGGTCACTGTACTGAGATATTGAAGTTGATTTGGAAATATTATTCATATTTTTGTTTTGTTGTTTTGTACTAAGCAGTGGGGCAGCATGTGTGGAAGAGTTTTGAGGAGCTTGTTAGTTTGTATGATTAGTGTTTTTACGTGCATGAGAAGCAACAATAAAGTGTTTGATAGACTCAGTTCAAACTGAAAAGGTAGTAGGGTATTCAGACTTGGCTGCTATGTACCCTAAAACTGTATCCTGACTGGAATGCCTTGCTGCATGTGTTTGTGTACAGTACATCAGAATGTCAGGCTCTTGTTGGAAAGACTTCTGTTGTTGCATTTAACTACGGATGCGTAAACTATTCACCTACCTTCAGTCTGGCAGTTATGCTCTGTATTCTTGTACAGAGCTGCCTCTTGCGAGTATGTGAATGTCCTGGCCCAGTGAAGAAGATGAAAGATACACTTGAAAAATTTTTGGTAAAAATTCCAATCAAACACACAATGGTTAACAGTGGATCCATTGTTAAGAAATCCCTTAACACATGCATGTCAGCTGGGTGGCTTGCAGGCAGCTTGCAGCATATGAATCTTTCCAAACCATCTGTGAATAGGGCCCAAAGATATTATTTATGAATACAAGTGTTTGGTTAGTTAAGATTGTTAAATTGGTTTTGGCCATACTGAACTGAAATTTCACTTGTTATACTGCCACAAGGTATTGAAATCATTTGTGATTTTAGAAGTTTAATTATTGTATTTTTTTTTTTGGTGGGGGGGAAATAAAACATGTTAGCAACAGAAATATATGAAATGGCAAGGAGCTGTTGCATTTTGATATTACAAAGTACCTAAGCAAATGAAACAGGAAACTACAAGGAAAACAGTATTAATAATATCATTGTACTATGATGTAAACACTTTCCAGATAAAATTTTTTTTTCTTAAAAAATACAAATAAAAATTAGCACATTTTGGAACATGCAGATAATTTAGTTTGCATGAGTCATTTGGTGCTTTAAAAATGCTGGATTGTGAGAATTATATTTTAAAAACTGATTTCAAGATTTTTACCTTTTTGAAATGCAATTTTCCATGTTCACTGCACCATACAATTTTGATCATGAAGCAAATGATAATATACAAATGGAACTGATAGAACTGTAATTTGAGTTTTAAAAATGCGGTGATGGTGGAGTGCCAAGTTTTTATACCTACTTACCCCAACCCCGATGTCCAAAATAATATGTTTATTGTATATGTGCAGTGCTTGGTAGCACATATTTGTGCGAACAGTGTTCTCACTCATGAAAAGAAACAGGAGCTCTTATAAATCATGAATAATTTCCTTCCTTATAAGTAATGAAAGCAGCACTGGTCCAGAATTTTAAAGCTGATGTGAATAAGAAAAGTGCAATTGAAAGATGCCAAATTTATGGAAAAATTCTCTGTTTAGAGATGAGGTGTTGGAATAGTACCCAATTAGATAGCAATTTCGATTTCTTATTCAGTTTTGGATTATATGGTGGTCATTGTTTATGGTACCATATTTTTGTAATGTTACACCTTTTGTTTATTTTTAAAATTTTTTGTCCCATATTCTGTTCTGGAAGCTCATCATGGTGTGCTTGCAGCAGGGAGTTGGATGTGTCTGTTCTAACATTCTTTGTTACACAGACGGAAAGGCGGTTGTGTTCACAGTATTATTTCCATGAAAGTGCTTGAAAGCAAACTGTTAAAACTGCTTTGTTAAATGTTGTATGTGCAATAGAATGTCAGCTGTTGTTGCTGGTTTCATTTCTGATATCAGTGTGAGGCAGAAATACAAAATCTGCATGCATTTTGTTAGCTGGTCACAACTACACCAGTGCAGTTTTAGCCTGTTTTTGAACCTCCTCCTCTGCAGGATTTAAGTAATGTTACACTTTTAGGAGTTGGTAGTTTTATTAGAATTTGATGTAACTGTTATGGCATACCTTTTTATTTTATTTCACACCTCATAGTATTTTGTAGAGTCATATACTGCAGATGCTGCACATTTGTGGGTTTGTACTTTGTGGTTTTGCTTATTTGTGTCATAATTATTGTGTCAACTCTGGTGCATCATGGTGTACGTTGGTCTCTGTTTTGTGGTCGTGCTGGTGTAGGCCCATGGAGTAAAATGTGAGTGGTCACATATGCTTGCTTGTCTTGCACACTAACTACCTAGATACAGGATATGGACTGTCCAACTCTATTTTCCCAGTTTTTGTAAGTAATTGTTGTCCTTGTGTTTTAATTATGTTTGGAAAGTGTGATACATGTGCTGATGAAGAGCCTGAGTATAAAGAGAAAAGAGATGCTTTATCTTTTAGAGAAAGTGAAGGTTCCTGGATAAGGGACAGGGGAATGAGCAGTGGTTGCAGTTAGATGTCATTTTGGTGTCAGTGATCCAGTGATGCATTTTGTCAACAAATATCCAGACAAAATAAGGGGAAGCATTGAGGTTAATGTTGCATTGAGAGTGAAAATTTGTTGTGTTATTCGCTGTGACCCTTTCTTTGAAATGATGAACAGTGTCTTGTGGGTATGGCTGTAAGTTGAGAAACAGAATTTGTCAGTGATGCTGTGGTGAGCTAAGCTAGTAAAGAGTGGTTTGAAAGCTGTCTGTGAAGTCCAAGAAGCCAGCATTTAAGGTCCTCCTTGTCCTTGATAATGCTGCAGGCCAGATGCAGGATCTTGGTCTCAACCATCAAACTACCCAAGTTGAGAATCTCTCCAGTACTCTCACCTCAATCCTGCAGCTTCTTAGCCAGGGTATCGTCACAGCATTCAAGAGGACATTTGCCACACTTCCTGCATTATTTTGGATGCACATGAGGATGGGACTTTTGTTAGTATCAGTGGATGTTGAAAATTGACGGCATATGTGCCTGCATGTTAAATGTAAAGGAGGCTTTGTGTAAGCTGAAGTCTGTGGCTGTGTGTAGCTGCTGGAAAAAGTTTTGGCCTGAAGGATTGAACAACCTCTGGAGATTCTCCAACCAGCAGGATGAGTAAGGCACACTCTCATGTTAGCCCATAAAGATCCAGGAGAAGGATTGGAGGAAGTTGATATCCAGGAAGTTCTCAGACACTCATGCAGCAGGTGTAACTGCAGAGGATCTTGAACATTGAATGCTGGAGAAAACAGAAGATGTAGATTCTGAGATTCTGATGCTGTTGCAAGGAGGTCTCAGCTGATACCATTGCTCTGTAGGAAGGCCTCCAAACAGCATACGTCTCTCATGTCTTGGAGTTCAACTTTTTCGTGGCTATATGCCTAGTTTTAAGCTCGCAATGGCTGTTTTGGCACCATGCAAGGAGGTGTCTAAGGACATACAGAAGTAGCAGATCAATCACAGCTTACCTCTTTCATTACTGAGTCTTCTGTCTACCCTTTGCCATACATTCTTTGACATTTAATCAGTCAGACAACATTTATCCAGGGGCACTGATGTCATTCCAGTCAACACCAACCCAAATGTTTTTATGTTTATTAATTATTGAGTTGCCTATTGTCATGCTTCATCTGTTTTTGGTCCTGTAACCCCATTTTTCCCATAATTTCTTAACTTTGCATGATGAAATGTAACCATTTGTCATATTTTTCAAGAATATTACCCCATGGAAAAGTTGTGCTGTAACACAAATTAACTGCTCAGCTAGCTGGTAAAAAATTAATACCGAAGGTGTTGTGAAAGTACTGGATGAACTAAGCTGGCAGATTTAGTTGTAAACAGCTGAGTGGTACTGTACAGTCATGCCAGCATGGTGTGAAAATTCATATGTTTATCAAAATCCAGTTTTACCTTACACCATTTTTCCCCTGTTTTGCATTTTTAATTGCGAACACTTTTGGGATGCAACTAATTCTGTGCAGAGAATTCCTTGGGAAGCTAAATCGCTCAGGTAGTCAAGAAATGCTTGGTTACAAACTTCATAGGTTCATTATTGTAATGAGGTTGTGATACAGTATCAGAAATTGTATTTGAGTTCTTGTTAAAAAGTTGCAACTTCCTGTTATTCACGTGGTCTGACGCAGGTACACCTTTTTGGATTTTGTCTGTCCGTCTGTAGAGGCTGTTGTGTTCATTATGTTCTTTTTAATAAATGTGTATTGAAATTGAGTATAAAAGTTCCCCAGACTGAATAAAGGGGAAGCATATTCTTCAGAAACATTGGTGTGTCTTTGTAAGACTGCATTGTTTCAGATCCAAGAGGATGGTAATCTTCTTGCTTCAAAATATAGTAATTTCACACCTCAGTTGGTGTGTGCTGTTTGCATGTCTGTGGATCTGGCTGTCCATGTTTCATTTTGAGAACTACGGAACAAATCGTGATGATTTTTGGTGATATGAGCATGATTGTTTGAGGTAATCTCAAGATCTCTTGCTAAATTTTGTACTCATTTGGTAATAACAAGATGGTAGACATTTACAAGTCAACATTGCATGAGTCCCAGAAGACGTTAAAGATTCAATACACAGGTACTTGTGAGGTGGAAGCTGCACAGATGGTTCTTAAATGTTGTATGGTGATACCTTTGAAAAATACGCAGTGACTTTTTGTAAAATGTGAAAACAGAATTGAGACTGCCTGCATACATCTGGTGGTGTCTCATTTTCTTCTTCAGTGATTATTACTTTTTGAGATTTGTAGACTTTCAGGGAAAACACCCGAGCATGAAGTGTAGTAATCAGAGATTAACAGTTTTTAAAAATTTTACCCTTTTAATGCATCTTAACCTGATGTGTGTTTGATTTTTGGGGAATATATTGTACCTTTTTCTTAGTTGTGCTGGCTTGAATAATTTTTAAGGTCATTGAAATTTCTGGAAACTGGATCTTTTAAAAATGAAATAACTTAATAATCATGACTGCATGAATGAAATTGCTTTTCACTGTTGGGTTATAAATTTACATTACATACATGTTGGCTGTCAGCCAAAAGTTATTTATCTGATTGAGGGTGGTATATATTTGATTTATAAACAGCATTATTTCTGTCAAGGTAGCAGGAAAAAAAGTACATGTATGTAGATTCTTTGTATTTTGGTATGGATTACACCTTACCAGTCGTGTTGTGCCCATGTTTTACATTGAACCCTTGGATGAAGTTGTTTTGATATATCTAGTCTTCTTTGTCTTCCTCCCCCTCCCTTCCTCTCCCCCCCAACTGTGGTTCTGCACCTTGGTTCCAGTGTTCACCACCCCAGCAATGCTAGCAGGATTAATATCTTTCAGTTTTTAGGCATGTTTGCCACATTGCAAAAAGTGACTTAGGCGTGTCATGTCTGTATATCTGTATGGAACAACTCTGCTCCCACAGGACAAATTTTTATGAAATTTCATATTCGAGGATCTTTTGAAAATTAGGTTTTATTCATGTAAAACAAGAAAAATGGGCACTTTACATTAAGGCATATGTACATTTATAATAATATCTTGTTGCATTCTTCTCAGAATGGGAAATGTTGCAGACAAGAGTTGTAGAGAAAATCCAAACAAACATTTTATGTTCAGTAACTTGTTTCCAATAATCATACCATTTATGAGAAAATGTGGACAAATATGGTGGAACTGGGCAGGCCACAGATGGCAATATAATATGGCTAATGTGCATTGCATGCTGGCTAACTAAGGCTACAGACACATACTCAGAATATGTAATACTTTTTGCGTTCCCATGACAGTTGTTATGTGAATGTGCCTCAATGTTATGTTATATGTACATTGCCTGTCTTGTTAGGTATTGGAACAGTTCTTTTTGGAGGGAGATGTTTTGCATGGAAGATGTCTTGTGTATATGCCATTGACATTGTTTAAAGTGTGGCTAACATTGTCACTGGCTGTATGTGTATTTTTCTCATAGAAATAATCTTGTATTTGAAGTTAGTACTTAGTTGAATTATGGCAATAATTAGTTTTGGTAGAAGATCTTGCAGTGGAATGTAAGGTGCTAAACTCACTGTTGATGAATATTCAGAATATTCATGTCTTATTGATTTATACATGGTTGCTGACATTTCAGAGGAACTGGTTGCCTCCATCTACAGGATCTAAAGGATAGGTGAGATAAGAGATATAAGTGACCAGTAGGATGGCAGGGTGTTGACTTATGCCACAAAAGTGCTGTACTTTTCAACAGCTCTTCTACAATTTGTCATGGACAAGGCTACTGTCGGGGTTCAAATGGAATGGCAGGGGTGGGGGAGCTGGATTTCGTTCGCCTGAAAGAAGTTAGAAATCCTGAATTTTGTGCTTCTGGTTATTTAATACGTTTTTGCCCACTTAATTTGTTGAAATGCATGATTTTGCTTCCAAAATCTTGGCAGGTATGTGTCAACAATATGGAGATGCAAGCTGTCATCAAGTTTTTTTCCTGCAAGGCAAGGCGCTGAAGGAAATACACGCCATTCTGACAGAAACATTAGGGGAACATGCACCATCATATGCCACTGTCAAAAACTGGGTGGCCTAGTTTAAACATGATTTTTCCACCTGTGATGTGCCTCGTCCTGGACGACCCTAAACAGTGACCACCACGGAGATTATTGATCAAATTCATGAGCTAATCTTGGAAGACCGCCGGATTTCAGCTAAATCAATAGCTGAGCAACTGGGCATTTCACGTGAGCTGGTTGGGTCCATCATTCATGAAGATTTGGACATGTGGAAGCTCTCCGCAAAGTGGGTCCTGAAATGCCTGAATGCGGATCCAAAATGTCAGTGGTGCCAGTCGTCTGAGCAACTTTTGGAATTTTTTCGGTGCGATCCAAATGATTTCCTGTCACAATTGGTTACCGTGGACGAAACCTGGTTACATCACTACGACCCAGAGACAAAGCAACAATCAACGGAGTGGCGGCATAGCGGCTCACCCTGCCCCCAAAAATTCTGAGTGCAAAAATCCGCTGGGAAAGTTTTCGCCTAAATTTTTTGGGATCAAGACAGCATCCTCCTTATTGATTATCTTCCAAAGGGCCAAACTGCTGCTAGACCTTTCAGGTCTAGCAGTAGTTCAGACCTTTCAGCATTTTAAAGTTGCCAAGAATGTGTTTGACAGCTTTTTGTACTCTGAAGTGGATTAAACCTTTACAGTCTTGTGTAACTTTTGCACAGTGTGATGTACTGGAATTGGAAATACACCCAACCCTTAACAGACCATGGTGAATGAATGAATGAATGAATGGATAGTGGGTCCCAACCCTTATCGGTCCCAATGCACTTAGGCCTTTTTAACAGGCCCCTTCGTGTTGCTTAAACTAGATTCTGAGTCAAGGGAGCCCTGTCCCTGTAATAAAGTTACAGATTGCTCCCAGACTCAGATTTCTAATATCATTGCCCCTCTGCCCCCCCCCTCCCCCCAAATAAAATGAACCCAGATAAGAATGTCTAAGTGTAGCTGGAACTTCACTTTTAATAGAAAGTGTGAGATGAGGTTTCTTCTGCTGTGCATTTCCTACATGAAGGACTTTGAAAATTTTATGATGGTAAATCTTGCGTGGTATGAAAATTTTATGATGGTAAATCTTGCGTGATTTCAGGCTTCCACTGTGATGTAAATGAGATGTGAGCTTTTCTGGGATTCGTAGGTGACACACTACCAGTTGTTGCTGCATGGAATCCCAGAAGAGTGCAGATCTCATGGTAAAAGTCTTTATGTAATGTAGGAATTGTGTACTGCTGCAGTCACAATTGAATTTTGTCTGATCAAGCTGCCACCACCCCAGTAACAGATATTGTAAAGCTCTGTGGCTTGGGAGAGGAAAGGTGATGATTGAATACAGGGACACACAAATCATGTGGCTTCCGTTGCACTGGATGTGAAGATGCATAAATTTTGAAGTTCTATATGTTTTGGGAACGTCTGTTGATTGGAGATAAATGTTTTCTTTGAAATGTGCTTGTCAGTGAGATAATTGTATGTTTGAAATTTTCTCTTTTATTTATTTGTACACCTAGGTTGGTGTCGTCATTTGGCCAACCCAAGGCCTTTGTGAGCTGGCTTGAAGAGTAGGCGTTTCTCGTGATTCATCATATTTGCAATGAGCATTCTCAAAAAAATTCCATGTATTTATATTCCAGAGTCCTTTTTATGGTGGCAGGGATTATTGAATGTTTCCTGTTATATCTTTCCGATATATGGTACATATGGCATTATCTTTGAAGTCTTACATGAAGCAGAATTATTCAGCAGTAGTCACCATTAAATACAAATTTTTGTGCCCTAGCTCATGCTAAATCTTACACTGTAAGCCACCTCTTAGTATTTGTGAGTGTACTATTTAGGGTCGTGGGCCGGGTAGCTCAGTCGGTGTAGCGACTGACTATGGGCTGGATGGTCCGGGATTGAATCCCGGTGGGGATGAGATTTTCCGCCCATCCAGACTGGCCCAGGGGCCCACCCAGCCTTCTGTAAAATGGGTACCGGGTCTTTCCCGGGGGTAAAGTGCGGCCAGGGCATGCTGCTGACCACTCACCCCCTTCTAGTGCCATGGTCACGGAAGAGTAGAGCTGTACCTCTACCCACCCTCTGGGCCACACTGGGCCTGTAACGGGATCACTTTACTTTGCCTTTTACTAATTAGGGTAGTGTTGACTGTTGAATACTTGACCAGTTTGCTCTGGTCCATTTTATGAGCTTTGTGCAACTCTTCAGCATTTAGCCAACACATGCTTTTGTGATCTGCTTCACCAGTGATTTGAATTTTTATGTCATTTTATTCTTTTGCAGGAATCAGCACCAGTGTCACATTCAAAACAAGTGAAAGAAGAGCCAGAGCCCACTCCTGGACCATCCTCTCAAGGTGACTTGATCAGTACTGCTAGTTGTTAATGTGCAATGTCAGATGAAATGGACACTCCTTTTATTGGTAGCATTGCCTTCTTTCACATTTTCTGATATTTCTACCAAGGTATCTGAAAATTGGTTGGTTCAGAATTTGAAAATTGTATGGAACACAGACATACACATGCATGTGTATTTGCACATGTCATGATGTCCCCATGAACTGTCGTGTCTTCCTGTTAAGGATTGTGATTTGTAGTTGAAGCTAAGGGGTTCTGGATCTGGACATCATATTAAAGAGGCCAGGCTTTGAAAATGGTCCCTTCAGGGGGTTAGTGTGCTGCTGTGTATTTTGTGTAAGTAGGTGGTGTATTTCACAAATAGAAGTGCCCATAAAATTTGGTTTGTGCAAGTAACTTTTGCTGCAGTCAATTTTGGGCATGAAATATTTTAAGTGAGAATTACATTGCACAACAAATCACAGAAAAATAACAAATATCTCTTTACCTTGCACTTCTATATGTGCCAGTTAAGCACAAGTAACATTTTATGCTGTAAGTGAAAAGTTTTAAATGATTATTTGTGCAGTTCAGCATATGTAACAGAAGGAACACAATCACTGAAAGTGGCATATTTGGCTATCACATCAGTGCTGGCTTCCTACCCTCTCAGCAGCCAGGGAATATAATGTGCAAGTTGTGTGTAATTTTAACAGTCACTTTGTCTTGGAACTTGGCACATGTCTTGGGAAATTGCATGCTACTACATGTTTTTCTTCAAGTTGGGTAGACATACTTGTTTATTTGCTTGACACGTATCTGGAGCAGATGATCATAGTGGAAGGTGCCGAAGAACCACGTAATGGAAAAGTAAAAGAAACTATGAAAGATTTGAATTACGATGTCGTCATTGCACTTAACATCGTTTCCTGTTTTGGTCTTAATAAATGTTTAGTGCCAGGAAATATTAAGTCCCTGATGTTTGTTGCATAGAATGTACATAGATTACATTATGAAATAATGTGAAATGCCAACTTGAAACAACAAGGTAATTTATTGATGTATCCTTAGCTTAACATGTTTTGGGCGTGCACGCCCATCATCAGGAGCACTAGATGTTAAGTTGAAGCATATGGTTTTCTGCATTGTAAAGAATGAGACAGTATGAAGCGTGTGTGTAGTGGCCACTCACTGTGTTATATAAGCATTTATCTGTGGTCTATGGAGTATTGTATAGGGGTGTCTGTGCAGTAACCGGAGGTTTGTGCTCACCTGGTTGTGGGTGGGGGGTGTGTTGTTGTAGTGGGGACTTGTGGTGAAAAAGTTATTTGGTGTTTGGGGTTCTGCATGGGTTGTGGGCATTTAGTGTGGTGGTTAGGTTAGTTAGTGGCAGTGGGTGTGTGGTGTGGTTAAACTACTTATTCATGTTAAAAATTTTAAATAAATTTTACATACCCAATTTTGTAGATGAGTGGTGGTCCTGAGAGCCACTGCCAAGGATACATCAGTAAATACCTTGTTGCATCAAGTTGGCATTTCACATTATTTCATGATGAAGATGCATGGTCAAACAACCCTCAAATAGATTACATTAGTTTGGTATTATAATGGCAGATTGATTGTGAAGCCATGGCATGGGATGAAAAGTGTTACTTTTACATTTTTTATTAGTTCATGAGTACAGTATGAAGAGCAGTGGGATGCTGTGTTAACTCTTTGAAACCCAAAGTTCATGTTAAAAATTCGGTTTTCACTTCACAGGAGACAGTGGTATCCCTTTCAAAGACCAGTCATTGCTCTTTTGAGAAATGCCTATTCTGCGAATCATGTATGACATTATTACATGTGTAGGAAAAATGCATTTTCACTGTTGAAGTAGGTGATGCAGGTGGTACACATGGTAGTGACTGTGTTCTAAAAGACTTTAAGTGCATAGTATATAGTTGGAAATCCATGCTAATAAAAATACCAACCTGATTTGTTGTCTGTTGCCCTGTTTTGGAGGAACATTAGAATTACTGATTTTCTCTGTTTCACTACTGGTTATTTGTTGGGTGCTTCTAGCAACTCATGAGGTGGTTCATTTATTAGGACAGGAATGTGTATATGGTATGTAGCTGAGTGATTAAGTGTTCAGTCTGAGATCTTTAATGGGTTTTCCCTCCAGGCAGATCTTGGCATTGCATAAAATAAGCCACTGTCATTTTCACATCCTTCTCTGTTTGTCATTTGTAATCTTGTTTCATTGTTTGGCATGACACAATCTAAATGGTTGATACAGCATAAGTAAATTAGTAGAATAAACAAAAAATCAAGTTTCAGTTTAATAGGTATCACATCATGTGTGCCCTTTGTTCTAGGTGTATTTTCTTTAAGCTTCATGATTCACTGACCATGCATGTTGAAAACTGGCAATAAGTAAATGAATACTTTGTTTAATTTCACAGACCCAGGTCAAGCCTTCATCCGGCCAAGTAATACAAATGACCCCGAACAGTATGCACTTGGTAAGTCTACAGAACTGACAATGCTTCTAGTCATCTTTTTCCTACTCTCTCTTGTATCTAGTGTGTATGGTTGTGCTTTAGAGTTGTATGAAAAATTCACTGAATGTATGTACAGACTCATGCTACAGTTTTTTTTTTAAATTGCTGGAAGCACTTTTAGTCTAATAACACACTTGTTTGTGCGTGTGTGTGTGTGTGTGTGATCGTCACATTTTAATAAATGCTTTACTAGAAGTCCGTATTAAGTTTGACTATAATGTCCGGTGGTTAATGTGGATTTTGTCTTCTGTAGAAGTAACATTAATAATAAACTAGCAGATGATGTGACAGTATGTTTGAGGAAGACATGATGGTGGTATATTGAAAATGGTTGTGGTTGTATTGCTTTTGCAGCAGTGATTGTTTTATGTCCTTTGACTGCATTACAAATGCCAGTTTTACAGTTGGTGAACGTTACGTGAATTGGAACGTTTTGCAAACAGGTTTTTGAGACCGGGAAAGATTGTGTTTTTGAGACATAAGTTAGCTTATTGTATTGCAACAATGTGAACATGAGTAGTGATCCGTGTGTACTGACCCTTTTAAGGGTAGGATGCACTGTCACATCCTGCTCTGTTACATCCTGCTGTGATGATACTCCTCTGCCTGGGTCCTATTTAAAAAAAAACTCAATTTCTGATTTCATGCTCTCACTGTCTCCAAAAATGGCTGCTTTCTCACAATTCTATGTTCTCGCTGTGACAGATTTATTCACAGTTCTTTTCCCTTCCCAATTTCCTGACAGCATTGGCCCTGATAAGGGCAGTTTTCACACTGTATTTTTATTTATGTTGACAGCACTGTATTAGGCATGTAAAAAAGGCTATCTTCTCACATCCAGATTTCTGTTAGTACATCCACTTTTCCTTGTCCAATGGCCCAGACTAGACTATTTTCATCTCCTCCTGGCCCCTTAATGGTCTTGAATAACCATGGTTCATGCAATCTTCCTGTGTAACCAGACTCCTCTTTTACCCTACGTATGTCAACCTTGTGGATGGAGGAAGTATATTTCTCCAAATCTGTGGTATCCATTGATAAAACTACATGGTTTCTCAACCCATAAGAGCATGATCTTATTAAATTTTTTTGAGAAATTAATGGTGGCATTTTATTGTTACATTTAGTCTGAGGTATATGGACCCTTCAAATGTTTAATCATTATGTCCTAGCAGCCTCTGCAGATATGCATATTGGTTCAGCTTTTAGTGGATTTCACTAATTTATGCCACCAAAGTTCAATTCACTAAGCACCATGCCATATATAAATATAGTGGGCATTATTATGGGCTAGAGTTTCATGCATTAGAGTTCTCAACTCTGAATGGAGGTGAGTGGTGAGCCTCTCAGTTCACAAGGTCCTTGTGGATACAGCTTCTCAGTATGCAACAGATAGGAAGCTGGGTGACCTTCAAAGCCATTGTGCCTATTTTAAGTTGGTGTAACAGAGACAATTAAAATTCTGCATTTTAAATTTTTTGTCTGTCAGCATCCAGTGTGTATTGACACACACCACTCAAAGCCCCATGTCTTATGCAAATGTTGATTATTTTATAAACAACTTAGGTGAAATTAGTGGGTGGTGGGTCTGCCCTGAAAAATGGTCAGAATTGTATTTTGTAAATTGAAAATCTGATAACACTGTGCACCTTGCAGTCTGTTTTCTCTCACCATTTTATTGCTTTTGATGTTTTTTTCTCATTAAAATTTTTTGCCAGTGTCATACATTTTAGAACAAGAGTGGTGCATCTACAATAGCATTTCTGAATGATGGTAGCACGTCGCATTGGAATAAAAGAAGAGATTATGCTGTGGGACAAATGGTAGTTATAACAGTGAAACATTTACAGTGAAAGAAATTGATTTTGAGTGTGATAACACAGGTTTGTGAAGACTTTTTGATCAGAAAGTGACGCTCTGAAGTATGGACACCCTCAGAAACCTGTAGTTCATGACTGTTTTCTTTGTTGATAGGGTTTATTGGTATGCGTAGGTTTTTGTAATTTTCTGTGGCAGTAGACTTCAGAAAGAATATGCAAGGAGTGGAATTATGTTTTTAGCTCGCTGTTTGGTAGGAATGAATAATGAAAAATTGTGTGGAGATAAATTGTGAACATACCTACAACATCCTATGTGTGAAACATTTATTCCTCATTGATAATTACAAATTTATTACACCCTTAATATAACAGACCTCCATTCAGCAGATCGCAGATGGGGGGTGGGGTGGTGCAAGTCCTGTACCATTCTGTTAGAGATTTCAGAAGTCCAATAAATGCCAATTGTGAGAAAAGTTTGTACTTTTTTCCTCTTCATTTTTATAAAATTTGTTGACCACATTGTTTATCAAAAGGAACATTTCTTTTTGTAATGATGAATTGCTTGTGAAAATTAAAGCAAGTGATGATTTTCAGTTAGGAGGGAGGTCTTATATAAGATTCTCATTGAGTTTGGTATCCCTAGGAAACTTGTAAGGTTAATAAAGATGAGTCTGACTGAAACATATAGCAGAGTCCACATAGGCAAGAATGTGTCTGACAGGTTCCCTATTAGGAATGGTTTGAAACAAGGAGATGCTCTATCACCAATGCTTTTTAACTTTGCTTTAGAGTACGCCATTAGGAGGGTTCAGGTAAACCAGGAT
>Ga0123352_10003561_pt1 | contig 22573 bp, 13 predicted proteins | sample TergutLab28metaG_FD_89700 | JGI IMG/M metagenome (GOLD analysis project Ga0123352, IMG submission 89700) | Labiotermes labralis P1 segment gut microbial communities from Petit-Saut dam, French Guiana - Lab288 P1 | ecosystem: Host-associated > Arthropoda: Insects > Digestive system > Gut ...
CCCCCCCCCCCCCCCCCAACCTTTATTTCGTATCTTAGTCACAATTACTGGCTGAGCTATTCTGGATTTTGACTTACGTAGTAGATGCGAAATGATTTAACGGGTTGGATGGATATAATATGATATATTTTGTTAACTGCAATCGTTGACGCCCGGTGGCAATAGTACGGTGCACATTTACACACTAACAAAACACAGAACAACACATTAACACAGAATACACAGAAAAAAACATATATAACAATAAGAATATATAAACAACAACAAAAATACATGATTTACAAAATTAAACAGTAGCATACAAAACATACAACCATATATACAATGATAAAAAATGGAACTAGTGACTTCAGGAGAGGAGAACCCCCATCCTTCGGCTAGAATAAATGCTCGCAAAAATCTCACTGTGCATCTTTCGTCGTCAGAATAAACCAGAATTACCCGACCGGGCTACAAGTGGCACCAGAGCACAAGGCTCTTGCAGGTGCCATTGGCAGCACTGAATTATTCTCCCGTGCTATTGCAGTTCCACCAGCACTTTACAGTGCAATACCGAGGCTAATACTGAGTTGCACCTTGGGGAATTTCTTGATGTTGTTCTTTCCTTTTCGATCCTGAATGGACAGTACATTTGATTCAAAACTGAAGGGTTGGGCAAACGGGAAACAGTTCACATCACTTTACTTTGTAGACGTTTAATTCTCTTCAACTCCCACTCGCTCCTCGCGAGACTCTTCTTTTTAACTTAAAGCTGCGAATCGACTTGGTTTCCAGTGGCAAAGTTTAATTCACATCGATAACAATTCCATTAGTTCCACTCCAGTAAACTTCAATCTGAACATTAACCATCTAAACTTAGCGGTCATTATTTATACCACTTCCTTTACATTAAAAAGCCATACATTTTGCCCATAGACTGCATTTGTCCCTTCCGTATGAATGTCTTCGACAAAAAAAGCGGTTATTTTCTAAAGTAAATTTCACCCAAGAAGAGGCCACGAAGACCCAAAGGGGGAGTACACGTATAGCTCTAATCTTTCTTTAACCTCGGCGCTAGATGGGGTGGATGGTCAGCGCCACGCCTCGGCCATTTTACCCCCGGGACATCCTGTACCCATTGTATAGGATGCTGGCTTGGCCCCAGGGCCGGTCTGGACGGTTGCAGAAAATGGTTATTTTCTGAACAGTTTAAAGACTATCCGTAATGGAAGCTGTGGGTGCTTACAGTCAGAAACAAAATTTCTGCGTTTACAAGATTTTCAGGCAACAAACAGTCAATCACAACTAAACTGGATATCACCGTTAGTGAAGGGAAATCAAACGTCCAAATTCCTTCTGGGTCACAACCTCTTAAAATTGCCTGGTAGAAGACGCTCATAAGGGGTTTACACATGTAATGAGTGAATGATTCGAATGTAAAATTTGAAAATTTTAGTTGCACTTCGATATGACAAAGTCACTGAACGCCAGCTATGAGGAAGTTTAAATCAGCAGTTCAGTGCACTGGAAGATATGCATGGTTAGACGGGTTAAACACCTCACGCTGTATATAACCCATTGCGACTACGTAACTGCCCTCCCTCACTCACTCACTCACTCACTCGATTCAAGTACGATAGACGTCGAGATTTTATAAGCGGTGAAGGCTGCTTGCACGATACCCTAAAGGAGCAGTACTGTGTGTACAGGACACGTTTGGCTTCTGACTGAACAAGGTAAGCTGTGCCGAATGTATTTAGAATTTCGTACTTTTTGTGTAACCTTCACAACGAGTTGAGCAATTTTCGGTTAAAATTGATTGGTTAAATTTATTTGAGATCTAAATTCTAAATTCTTAACGTATACTGGGTTCTACAGAGAAGAATAAGATAACTATTTTGACTGCCTATTAAGCTTTACATTTTTTACCTTAAATTGTAAACATATGTATAAACCGCTAAATTATATAATAATCCTTAAGCTAACTTTTTAATTTAAATAGTCTTAGCAGAATAGATTTCACCAGTATAGTTACCTTTTACTCAGCAACCTGATCATAACGTCCTCGAGCAAGAGACAAACTACCTGCTTAAACAGGTTTGAGAGCAAGTTATTTTTTAGTCGGACTGTATGATGTAAGTATTTTGTAAGTTTTTTACATTCCAAATTTGAGTAAAACTAAATGATGGCAGCTACCAGATTGTGGAGACCTAGACGACGAGGCTAAAACCGTCAAAGTCACACAGTCCACAGTCTCTGCGAGTAGGAAACAGCTGAAGTCAAACTATCACCTCGGAAGGCATTACACACATATTACGTAAAGCGATACTACGTCAGTCAGTAGGAACTAATAAGGAGTTAGAATAAATAATTTAAATTCTCGAACCTATAGCGGGATTGCAAAATTTACATAGTACCAAACAGATTACTTATGAAAATTAAAGTAGGGGGATTTTGTGAACAAGGAAACCAGCTTTGTTTACCGGAGCAGACCACAACGCACAATTATTTCGGTTTTCCTATAGGAAGGACGCGTGATAGCATTACCCTTCATTTCGGTCAGATTTACAGACTAAATAATTTAACTAGAAATTAATAAATGTCACTAAGGGATACAGTGCTAAAATCAGTGAGTTAAATTGGATTTGAATGGTTATACCAAATTGCTATTATTTCACAAATTTTGATGTGCACTGAAGACGCCAAATGACAAAGTGATCAGTACTATTATAAAAATGAAATTAAATATGTACTCCGTCTGATACAATTATCTTTTTTATTATTATTTCTGTTATTGGCTACTAGTTTCGGCCTCAATGGACCATCATCAGGCCAATATTTACAAAAACTTAAAAATGTTGTTCCATGTTTTTGTAATTATTGGCCTGCTAGTGGCCTATTGAGGCCGAAAATAGTAACCAATAACAGAAATAATAAAATACAAAAATAATTGTGTCAGATGGAGTACATATTTCATTTCAGTTGAACAATGCACTTTAAGCACAACGGGATGTCTCTACCAAGACGATCCGTGTTATGTTTACCGCATGTCATCAGAACATGCAACAAACTAGCGCCCAATTGACTCTTAAGAAATCACAAATGACATTCCAGATTATCAATTAAAACACAAAACGTCTCAATAGTTATTCTTTATTAATTTGACAACACTCCAACCGCGTTAGTCCCTGTAAATTGGGTTTCATGCGACAAGACTGAATGGATAAGGTGAGCCGGACGGTTATACTCCTTTCACAGATTCCGATTGCAGTCTTATGGCACTGCGAAGAGAATTGGTTTCAGCCACTCTACTTGGGTTCGTCCGCAGCCAGTACTAAAGGGGTGTCCGGTTAGTTGGTTTCAAGCACTTATAAAAAGCATAATTATGCATTGCTCTTTATTAGTCGAAAAAGAACATCATTCATATCATAACATGGGGCTGTCTGAGACAAGAAAACAATAGAGTTATCAGTAGGACGTAGAAGTGAGCACAATATATGAAGTGCATAGCAGAATATGCTTTTAAATGGAACGAAAGTTGTTTACAGAAGTAAGGACGTGAAACGTGTTTTCAAAAGCAAAGACGGCGGAATTTCAGACACTTTTTGCCCCGTCCGCCTGCGCTAAAACCGCGAACACGGTTAACAGAACTCTTGTTCTGGAGGCACAGCAGCCGGAACTTGAAGCTAATCATTCACTTACGTGTCTACTTCTACTATTGAAAAATATTGGTCCGTAACTGAATAGAAAACGTCCTCGTATCCGCCACTGAACATGTTTCTCTTTAAAACTAAGCTACGTAATTAAATACTGTGACAAATTTAAAAATATGTCATACATGAATAACAGCTAATCGTGAATGGAAACCTACTGGAAGTTATGCAAGATATGAATCTTTCGCGGCGAGAATAAAAACAGCAATATTCTCGGCTATCTCGCCAGCGAAATAACCATCAACACCGATAGTGAACAAGGAGACAGCATTTCTACCAAATAATGGTTAAAAGCACAATAATGACGCAACTGTTTACAAAGTATTGTAATGATTCTCAACTTTCTGGTGTATGACCTAGTCCACGTAACTCTGCAACTGATAGCCAGCCAGTTTGTCAACCTTGGCGTCGAGCCCTTGTGGAGTTCACGACCACGTATAGTGTCGGCGATGCTGAACAATGCAATAATACCCACTCTGGGGCGTCCTAAATTTGGAAACACTTTTCTGTCCACTGCTTTCGATATCTGAAACAGAATTGTTTTGTTTGAAAGGTTACAGCCTACGCCCGCTTGTCCTTCTCATAGGGGTAGTTTTAAGATCAAGTGACTATTCAGCATTGATGGAATAGTACTGTCAGGGAAAAACCGAAATACTCAGACAGTACGCTGTCACACTGCAACTTTGTCCGCTACAAATCTTTTAAGGATTTGGTCGTGAATGAACCGAAGGCTCAGCCAGGAAGGGCCGGACACTTACCGCCTGAGATACGGTGCAAACGTTTGTGTCCAAAAATCATCTGAATCATATACAAAAATTCAGTTCGTACTGCACAGTCTATTGGAAGGCTGTCCGGAAAGTATCAACCCATTTTGAATATATCGAGAACCGGTGGCGTGGCCTTGATGTATCTTGGCATCCAATCAGAGGAGACCTTACTGTGCATCCGTGAACAGTCACTATCCCGTGGGACTAGTCAGTTGGCAGTGAGACGCCGTTGACTAAGCTTGTGTACTCTGTGACTGTCGCATTCACAAATCTCCTTAATTTCAACGGCGATTTTAGCTTTGGGAAAAGCCAGAAGTCGCAGGGAGCCAAATCTGGGCTGTAGCGGGATTAACAGGGCTGGGTGATGTGATGTTGTGCCAAAAAAGGCTGCGCGAGAGCTGTAGAATGGACAGGCACATTGTCGTGATGAAGCTGATCTGCTCGCTTGGTCACTGTGAACGCGACGGTCACACAGTACACATGTTCAGTCAACGGCGTCTCACTGCCTACTGACTAGCCCCACGGGAGAGTGACTGTTATGGGATACACAGTAAGGCCTTCTCGGGCTGGATGCCAAATTACATGAAGGCCACGCGACCGGTTCTCGGGATATTCAAAATGGCTGGATACTTTACGGACAGCCCTCGCATATTTTTTTACTAGTATGTCAATCTTTTTAGTGTTATCAGAATAAATTACTTTAGTTCTGAGACTCACCCAAACCACCTAATTACACGCTGTGTAAACAGAATGCAGTTCCACTCACGTGGCATATGGATTATTCATACTATATGCGGAACGAATCAAATGTTGAACGCAACTTCACGACCGGAGATACAAACATACATCATTACGGATTATTTTGTAAAAGACTGGAAAACACGTGCAGGTCATGTCGGTTTTTCATTTAACTCTAGAAATACCTGGTGTTTGATGGATTTTCGTGAAACTCGATAGCAGCTTTTAACATCATATTACAAGAGGCCGATCGACCAACGAATATTTTAATTTACTGTCATCAGTACAAAACGCCGCCGGCTGTGCGAACGACTGTGGTGGGACTGATACGAGGTCAATTTGTTGAAGGATGAGGGGTTTCATGATCATAGCATATGAGTAATGTACTTGGGGTGTCTATTATTTTTGTCACTAAAAAAAATCAGTTTTTTCTACTCTCTTTATTACAAAATGTCGCAACTCCGATTTCTTAAAAGGCATCAAGTTACAGGCAAGTTGCTGCAGCGTCTGTGTTGTTCCCTTCAGCAGCTCCATGCAAAATATTAGTTAACACCTCACAACAACCTACCACCAGTTCTTTGTGATTCATCATTTACGATCACCTTACCGTCCGACATCAAACAAATGCATTTCAAAATGCACAATTAACCACTTAAATTACAGTGGTAACCTTGCATACCCCCAGGTTTTACGTTAAAAAATCGTCACCTGCCCGCCCCCCCCCCTCTCAAGTGTATCAATGTGTTTCGTAAGATTTCGTAACATTAACATATTTAATGTGCGCCGGGATAGCTCAGTCGGTATAGCGACTCGCTACGTGCTGTACGGTGGGGGCGTGATTTTCCCCAACCCTCCAAACCGGTCCTGGAGCCCACCCATTCTACTATACATTGGGCACCGTGTAATTCCAGGGGGTAAAACGGCCGAGGCGTGGAGTTCCCAACCACCACATCCATCTAGCGCCGAGGTTCATGGAAGAGTAGATCCATACCTCTACTCCCTATGGGTTTTAGTGGCAGTTAATTATTTCAAATATATATTTACCTTAAAACATTTGTTCTTTGTAATGGTAAGGCCGTGTGTTTTCCTTAAGTTAGTAAGCCAATATTTAATTATAATGTATTACTGTGACCCTATCGTGTAGGCAAAAATAAAGTACAATACTTTTACTTAGCCTACTTTCAAAATCATAAATAACACCGCGATTATGCAGGTTGTGTTTAGGGTGCAGTGTGGGGTCTTAATAAGTTCAGAAAGTTGTATGATGTCTGCGGACGCGTGAAATGAGTTCTCGAAATTGATGTGGACGCAGTGGAGCGTCGCGATGCATGCACAACGACACTGAGTTGTCCAGTTGCATCTACAAGCGACTTCCCCCATCTCATGTGGTTTCAGGCCAATGATATGGACTGCAATCACACGAGTCGCCGCACCTTATCAACTGGGCTCCACTGCAATGAACACTCAAACGATATTTCGGAGTGATATCGTTGCAGGCGGAGTGCAGCAAGCCCGGAATGCACCGGAGTTTAGAGTGTTGCCTACGACATCAATTGAACTGGATGTTATTTGCTACTGGATCATAATAGTTACACTCACTCATTCACTACATGAAGCAGAGTCCTTCTTGAGAATCTAACCGATTCTCAGCTAGTCAAGAAATTCCACGCATTTTATGGAACCCGAAGTTTCATAACCCCATTCACAAGTGTCCGCCACTTCTCCCTATCCTGAACCAGCTCGAACAAGTCCATGCCCCCACAACCAACTTCCCGAAGTTCCATCTTAATATTATCCTCCCATCTACACCTGGGTCTTCCATGTGCTCTCTTTCCCATAGGTTTTCCTACCGTAACAGTGCTCACACCTCTCCTCTCCCTCATACGTACTACGTGTCCCGCCAATCTCATTCTTCTCGATTTGATCATCCTAATAATAATGAGTGAGGGATATAGATAATTAAGCTCCTCATTATGTAGTTTTCTCCACTCCCTGTTACCTCGTCCCTCTTACGCCCAATACCTTCCGCACCACCCTATTCTCAAACACCCTCAGCCAACGTTCCTTCCGCAATGTGGGCGACCAAGTTTCACACCCGTACAAAACAACAGGAAAAATTATAGTTCTGTATATCTTATGTATAGAATCAAATCAAATCAAATCGGCTACAACACATAAAAACAATAATGATCAGCCGGATGTCAAAAATAATGCTGAATTCTAGACGAAATGGACGAAGATGGCTTGGAAGACATTTGAAGAGACTATTAGACTAGGCTGGAACAGGTATATCGAGGCCTGACTGGTGACGGATAACGATGATGCTGATGATAGTGATGATATATGTCATAGTCACATGTCTGTCCGTCTGCGAGGATATTTCATTATGTTCCTCCGAAAAGCGAAATTAAAAAAAAAATAACAAGGCAGAAGGTCGTCTTTGTAAAGACAAACCCTAGAAAATACAACTTTGATGCTACTTCGTAAAGCAGGTATGGGGTTTCCAAAATATATTTCGAGTATCAGGTTTAGGGTGGTGAAGGGTGTCCAAAAAGTATCTCAAAACCATTACAAAATACAAGAAACAACGATCCGGTAAAATGTGTAACGCAAGAAAACCTGAACTAGTTCAGTTATTAGGACATGGAGTACAGCCCGCTCAAACAATTCTTAAAATTGGCCCCTAAAATTACAAGCATAAGTGAGCCAATGTGATGTCAGCTACCATCGGAAGTAGACGGGCGGGGGGGGGGGGGGGAATTCAAGTACAAGTGGAGCAGAGGCTCCGACACCACCAGAGAAACTGGGCTGTCACAAAAAACGAGAAACTGCTACCAAACGTCCAGTGCAAACTTTGTCCAGTCTACATGGACACATCAATTGCACGCTTCAATAGTCATAAAGACTTGCATAAGATGGGCGGGACATGAAGCATGGAGGCTGGCAATATGTAAGGGGTTACACATCCGTACAGTGCACTAAGGCCAGCAATGAAGAGATAGCTGTCCCCATGCGGTGTTGATTTCAAATCGCCTGAAAAATGAGCTCACTGTACCAGTGAACCAGAGATGATTTGTTGTGTGGCGTCACGAAACGGTTGTCCGTCCGGATGGACAAAGCATGCTCGAAAATCCGCCCCGAAATTAAGTTTCCATGGAATTTTTGTGCGTTACAACTAAACACAATCACAATTGCTCGTTTATCATTTAGTGCATAAAACAAATAAAAATGATTTCGTCGCCTTTTCTTTGTCACGCACAAAAGTTACTTTCACTTGTGCCTCGTCAGTTTTGTCGCTGATCGGCACGATTAGTCTCCAGCTTTGTTCTCGTAACTTATACTTCAGCTTCTCAAAATAGGCACATAACATTAGAATTTGCCTATATTCAGGAGATAATACAGCGTCGTGTAAATACCATATCCTGCGCAGTATTCCATCTCATTAAACAAGAAAAAGGAGGGAATAGTTTTAGGCACGTAAAGCGTAGTTGTAACCATACAGGGGTGCTGATAAGTCCTTAGCCCGACTAGGAAGGAAACAAGCTAATATTTCTGTCACAATGGCGTAAATTTCTTTCGGTGCCTTGCCTTGCCTTGCAGGAAAAAAAAATTGATGACAGCTTGCGTCTCGATGTTGTTGAAATCGCGCGAGTCTCTGACATGCTTCCGAGCTTGCTTCCTTCGTGGTCGGGCTAAGGACTTATCAGCACCCGGTATTTACCACCTAATTTACAACGAAACACTGCTTTTCCCACAGAGTGTACTGGTGTGTTTATGACCGTTAACATGAACAAAGAAAGTTTCGTAAATAGCATTAATTAACTGGCGTTCAAAATGGCCTTCGATTGCATTCGCTGTGAGGTATGAACTGAGTTTTATATGTTATTGAGGTAAACATCCGTCTTCAAAGGGTCAGTGCGTATAGCCACCGCCTACCCCACAACCATAAGCCTGGGTTAAACTATACAAAATGCACATATAATGCGCTCAACCCTTGCAAAATTATTCTCTGCTGGTTGTGGCTGCGGTGTGGGCAGCAAAGTTGGCTGCATTGCGAAAGTGCCCCTCTGCACTGGGGAGGGGGGGGGGACGCACAATATGTGGAGCACAATGCAACGCGAAACACAAGTGTTCAACTGTACAATTCGTCAGGCAACAGATATGAGTTGCCTTAGATTAATAACTACAGCAACTTCGAAAAGTCCTTGCGTGGTTTCGGGTTTCTACCGCTATGTAAAAGACATCTACCCACTTGTGGAGATATTTCGCAGAGTATGGCGGTAATTCCCTACAGACGTTTCGGAGCAACCTGAGGATCAGATGGCGTGGGAAGATTTTGTTAAACTGAACCCCAGCACGCGTTACGAAAGTGAAATACCTGCAAATAGGCTGAGGGTGTTTGACAACAGGGAGCTAAGGGGAGTGTCTGAACCTGAGATCCGGGAGGCGGTAGGAAAATGGGTACAACTTTACAGTGAGAAGTTTTCAGTTTGCGGTCTTCACCAATATTTTTATCGTGACCATAATAAGGTACTGAGGGCCGCGATAGCTCAGTCGGTATAGTGACTCGCTACGGGCTGGACGGTCAGGGGATCGAATCCCGGTGGAAAAGAGATTTTCCACACCCGTCCAGGCCGGCTCTGGGACCCACCCAGCCTCCTATGCAATGGGTACCGGGTCTTTCCCGGGGGTAAAGCGACCGGGGTGTGGCGTTGACCACCCACCGTATCTAGCGGCGAGGTTACGGAAAGAGGAGAGTTATACCACTACTCCGCCTTTGGGCCTTCGTGATCTGTTCTAGGGTGAACTTTACCTTCACCTTTGTAATTAGGTACTATGCAATTGGCGCGGCATGTAGAACGCATGGGTGCGCGAAATGATTAAAAATATATTTCTTAACGCTGGACATCCCATTGTTTTATACATATTATGAGGCAGTTCTTAATGACCATCAACAAAACTATTTATGTTGTATCAGACCAGTTAAACGGGTACTATTTCAGCCAGTACGTGGTCGTATTCAGGACTTTAAAATATGTAAAAATAAAAACACATTTACATGTTCATTTCTCTAAGGTTAGCATGAGATCATAATTCTTCGGTGTTATAATATCCAATGTTAAATCCAATAAAATAAACGACATTTTATCTTGTATTCTTGGAGAGGGCGTGGTCCATTATTTCCTCTTCTGAAGACTGGTTTTGCATGTGTTTGTTTACTTTCGTCCCCAGAAAATGGCGCTTCCTTACTACGCGCGTTGGGCATACAGGCTGATAACTATGCTCAAGTTTCTACATGATGTTTATATAATGGTGCTTGGTTTCACTGTGCTGTCTGTCTAGTGGGGTATCACAGTGGTATTATTTGCGTTAAATTTCCGTAACGTATTATCGAGTGGTTGTGTTGCTTTGGAGATGGTCTTATCGATCCATGCACACTCGTTGTTAAGGAGAGATTCCAATCTAATACAAAAATAGACTCGCAATTGCAATTTTATCTTTATGTGTTTTAATGACCTGGAGATTAAAACCTAGTGGTAAAAACTTTTATCCGTGCAACTAGTCTGATAATACATAATAAATGTGCATAATATATAATAGATAAATAAATATATATATAAAAATAAGTAAATGTATACGATATATAATATATAATACATAATGTTGATGGTGATTAATAACTACATTGTAACAAAAATATTCACTGAAAACCCCCAAAAATATAATTGTAGGTGGAGGGATAATATTCAAATGAAGTTTATGGAAAGAGTGTCAGGGAATGTAGATGTGATTCACCTGCCTTATTAGCTGGCCCATTGTTACATATACTGCAGACAGAATAAGTCTGAAAGTAAAAAAAAAACTGTCAATTGTGACATGCAGAGAAATAAGGGCCGGACTTGAAGTGGAAGTTGTAGTATTTGAGAGACAGGGTGTAGAAAAACTTTATGTGCTGGTAGAGTGGGCAGGAGATACTGTAATGGTCGGAAGTGAAATGCAAGGGGTGTGGGGTGGTGGTGGTGGCGGTGGTGGTGGTGGGGGGGTTAGTTAATTAATGTAGTGTAGTCTATCTGCATGAGGTACCACAGAGGGGCTGAGGGTTAATTTTGAAGGGAGGAAACGACACAGGTCAAACAGAAGCCCACACTCAACGTCACACCCTACCGACTTCAAAATATTTCGAAAAGTTAAAAAAAGAAACATCACGAGATTTTTAAATTCACTCCACCAAAATGGCACACAGTTAACGTACCCGAAATCCGTATTATACGCGGGTTGTTTCTACATGGAAGTTGTAGGGAATTTATGCAGTGGTTTCGGAGACACAAGCAGCAGAGTAATGCTCTTATTCATTTTCATGAATTTATCGCAGTATGTCAAGTGTAACTGAACACGTTTTTAGGCGCATTCACAACATTTCGAAAGGCGACTATTAGCTTCGCCATGTCTGTCCGTCTGCGCGTCCGCATGGAATAACTTGTCTCCCACTGGAAGGATTTTCATGAAATTTGATATTTGAGGATTTTACGAAAATATGTCGAGATAATTAAAGTTTAATTCAAATCGGGCTAGAATAACGGGTACTTTACATGAAGACCAATATACATTTTCCATCATATCTCTCTCGTTTTTTTTAGAATAAGAAATGTTTCAGGCACAAGATGTAAAGAAAATCAGAAAACACATTTAGAGTTCAGTAATTTTTATTTGAAAATCTTGCCTTTTATGAGAAAATTTGGAAAAATATTTTAGAGCAGGGAAGGCCATAGATTAAAATATGGCGCATGCGCATTGCATGCTAGATACTTAAGACTACAAATACATGCACTTCTTGCTTTTCCACAGCAATAACTGTTACATGAACGCGCCTCAATGTTATGTTATACCTACATTGCCTGTCTTGTTAGGAACTTTCTGCGGTTCTATGTAATCAGAGAGTGGCAACCTGATAATGGGACCATGTGGTCGAAAAGCCTTCTTCATGCTAAATTCTTCGACCGGTAATGCGGCTGGAAAATTAATCAACGCACTTGCACTGATAAAAGAACTTTGCGCTTGGTAGGCATCTCATTCATTTCCTTGACCTTATGCCGCAATGTACAACGTGCAACCAATAAACAGTAATGAGAGCGAAATGAAAATTTAACAGCAAAGCATCGATCTGAGAAGTCGGAGCTCTCGGGTTGCCCATCTCCCCATTCGTTGTACCGACGTAGATTTCGATATTAAGGAGGCCTTTCCGACACACAAGTTCCCTGTATAAATATCCTCCGCCCCCCCCCCCCGGCATTCCTACAACTCACGGAAGTTTGTAAAACCCTTCATTAATACTCTGTTTAACGCTGAATGGTAGGTTGATACTAAATAACGGATTGGATAATACTGTACTCAAGGAAGTATTTAGTTACACCCTGTATAGAGTTTAATGGTAGGATGACACTGAATAAAGGATTGGACAATGCTGTTTTCAAGGAAGTAACCACAGCCTAATTTGTGTTGCTATTTAACAATTACCATGATATATCTCGGAACAATCTTGGTCCACCACGAGGTTAGAATCAGAATACTTGAGTAAACAATTGCTGTCCACAAACAAGTTTGTCCGATGACAATCAATAAAAAAGTATCCATACTCTGCGTAATTAGTAGAGCGCACTGTTAAGTCTGGTACTGGAAGGAGATGACTGACCAGCATCAAGCCCCGGCCGCTTTATTTCTAAGGAAAAAAGTAATTTACTAAACGTAATGAAATAGCACTAAAGGAGAGGGGAATAAAATGAATAAGAACGATGCAGCTTGGAAAGTATAATAAGTTTTTTTCATTATTTTATCAAGAAAACGAAGATATGCGTGGTTGAAAAGGAAAACGTAATGAAATGCAATAAAACGCAATGCACGGTTGTGGCTTGAGGAGCGAGGGGGACACTAAATAATAAAAATAGAGGGGATGAAATTTTCGGGCTATTGTGTAGCACAGAACTTACTCTCTCTTTGGAATAGAAACAGCCCCTGCCTTATAGAATACCGACGCATTCCCACTAAAAATGACATCGACGATGAGAGGAGTAATTTTGAAAATTTCGTAGAAAGGGAGAGGGTTTTTTTTTATCTATATATCTAGAATGGAATCCTTGGTATGTGGAAGGTTGACGGGGGGTTGCATTCCATGCTACGAGGATACGAGAGGGTGGTTTTGCAGGGAACACCTCTCATATAAGCGATTTCAACCCATACACACACCTCATAACGTCCCCGATTGCATTCCAAACCCAATTCTTATTTGACCATTTGTTTTGGACACCGTGCAATCTATACCATTGTTTAGATTACAAGCAATACTGTTGAAACAGTTGGGTGGCATAATCAGCACGGCGAACACGAATACGGCACTGTATAAGCAAACGACAGCCTCTTCCATAAACACACACACACACACACACACACACACATATATATATATATATATATATATATATGAATCACGAACACTGTTGCTTTTAAAGCTACGGTCTCGTGACACGAGACCCAGCGTTGCTTCGTAGATTCTGGAATTTAGGAAGAACCTGTAGCCTCTACATTCTACCCTGAAAATATGGCAGTTTGTTCCGAAACGTCGCAAGGCATCTACCCAATACACGACGTCGTATACCGGAAGAACAAATGTTTACCTAAAGTTCATATAAAGACTCAACTCGTACCGCGCAGTAAACACACTCCGTCTCGGTTAAAAAAAAAACAGTCAGTTAATGCTGTATAGGGAAATAATCGCTTTTTGTTCTCAGATCCACACAAAACACATAAATACACTCTGTGGGCAGTAGGTAGAATTGTTGAATGTTAAATTGAACCCGGTTGTACTACAGTGACTACTGGGCTATGAAGTGTTAATATTCATGGCCGTACGAAACCTAAATTGCAGTCCCTTGGCTCAGGAGGATAGTCGCCGGCCTCTCAGCGCGGAAGCCCAGGCTCGAACCCACAGCAGAACACGTGGGATTTATGGCGACAAAGTAGGATTAGGACACGTCTTCCTCCGAGTATACTGGTGTACCCCAATCAGTACCATTTCACCAGTGCTATACAACAGCATCTTCATCTAGCACCAACGCTACATAAGCTTACCCACTGACCGTGTATTTAAATATATCGCATGTAACCTGATGTCCAGTCTGTTGATTCAGCTGCTTAAAGTTGTAGATGCTGGGTCTCTAAAGTCACTGGAAAGAATCCTCTTTAAAAAGGTAAAACAATCCCATTACAGGCCCGAGGTGCCCAGAGGGTTCCAGGGAGTTAAGGTTCCCAGATTACGTGACAATGGCCCAGGATGGTGGTAAGGTTATCAGGCCTACGCACCGGCCGCTTTTACCCCCAGGAAATACTCCTGATGCTCATTTCTGTTAGAGGCTGAGCCGACCCCAGGGCCATAGTGCGATCGGGAGGATTATGTCAGTGAAAAATTCCGATGACACCATATGGAATCGAACCAGCGACCTTCTGATTTGTTGCATAACACCTTAACCACTGTGCTACCGCGGTCCCCGAATCCTCTCTAAGAAGCCAATATTCACTTCAGAGGTCAAAAAATGACATGTCATTTATGGAAATCCAAGCCTCATAAATCAGTCACTGGGCCCTGTCATGGGGGTACATGAATATATTTCCTATGCCCACAACTTGCCCCTTTCTATCTTATAATTTTAATTCAATTCTCTTAACCATACTGAAGGGCGAGTAACGGTAAATTTGTCCCTCTGTGCATCAGAAAAACCTAAGAGAGAGAGAAAGTATAGTTCAACGTAACTTCAAGATGGACGTTCCACCATAATGAAGATATAGAAAAACTGGCAAAGCATCCATTAATCACAGAGAATCTTATCGTGTCGAAAAAAATTACTGCACCATGTTTCGTCTCATATATAAGAAGCCATCAACAGGGTGGTAAGTTTATGCATGACAGGTTTTCAGTACCTTGTCACCCTGATGATGGCTCCTTATACAGGAGCCGAAACAAGGTGTAGTAAAACGTTTCGAACTAAAAAGAGTTGTAATCGAAGGGAATTTTCTCCAAGTTTGTAGTTTCATGTAATCTTAGGCCTTATAACAGATTAAGGTAAGAAGTCAGCTTCACACTCCAAATGATTTAATCCCATTGTACATGTAAGGCAGACTGGGTGAACCTCAGTTCCTCTCTTAACGATTTCGAGATGCGGAAAGTCGTTTGGCCCTGACGGTAAATGAAACAGAGTTCGTCGGTCGTCCGGCCCATCGTACAGTCACAATATAGACTGAGCGGTACCGGCCCCAAGGGCTAATACAAGTTGTGAAGTTTCTTCTTACGCAGTTTCATTCAGATTCCTGTCACAATTTACAGGTTCCGCCAATCACGGTGTGACAGGCGGAGAAACCCAAGCATAGGGCAGGTGGTACAAGGTGTAAAATCTAATGATTGCCCATACAAGACTTACGAACTGAGGATTGCCCATACAAGGTGTACGAACTGAGGGTTACCCATAAAAGTTGTACAAACTAAAATCTGTCCATACAAGGTGTGCAAACTGAAGATTACCCACACAAATGTATACGAACTGAGGATTGTACATAGAAGGTGTACGAACTGAGGATTGCCAATAAAATGTGTACGAACTGAGGATTACCCATACAAAGTGTACGAACTGAGGATTGCCCATAAAAGTTGTACGAACTGAGGATTGCCCATACAATGTGTACGAACGGAGGATCGCCGATACAATGTGTACGAACTGAGGTTTGCCCATACAAGTTGTATGAACTGAGGATTGCCCATACAAAGTGTACGAACTGAGGATTGCCCATACATTGTGTACGAACTGAGGATCGCCCATACAAAGTGTACGAACTGAGGATTGCCCATACAAAGTGTACGAACTGAGGATTGCCCATACAAAGTGTAAGATCTGAGGATCGCCCATACAAAGTGTACGAACCGAGGATCGGCGATATAATGTGTACGAACTGAGGATTGCCCTTACAAAGTGTACGAGCTGAGGATTGCCCATACAAGGTGTACGAACTGAGGATTGCCCATACAAAGTGTACAAACTGAGGACTGCCCATACAAAGTGTACGAACCGAGGATCACCGATACAATGTGTACGAACTGAGGTTTGGCCACACAAGGTGTACGAACTGAGGGTTACCCAAAAAATGTGTATGAACTGAGGATTGCCCATAGAAGGTGTACGAACTGAGGATTGCCCATACAAGATGTACGAACTGAGGTTTGCCCATACAATGTGTACGAACTGAGGTTTGCCCACACAAGGTATACGAACCGAGGGTTACCCATGAAAGTTGTACAAACTAAGGACTGTCCTTACAAGTTGTACAAACTGAAGATTACCCGCAAAAATATGTACGAACTGAGGATTGCCCATACAAGGTGTAAGAACTGAGGATTACCCACAAAAGTTGTATAAACTCATGAAGCCTCTGCGATGCCTAGAAAACACTTAAACTCCCTAACAGTATCATTATTTGAGGCGGTTTTCTACTTTAACAATTTTCACAGATTCCACTCAATACACACTTTGCACAAAATAAGGATTTATTTTAATAAAATTGCAATTCTTTAAAGCAAAGGCTTAATGATGTTTCAGTCAAATAAATATTTACTGTTAAAATTATTCTAGTAGGACTCGAAGATTTCTATTTATTTATTTACATATTTGTTTCATGTAACAATAATATCAATCACTGTTTCTTGGGCATTCAGTTGGTGCGAGGTTTACATTCTATTCTAATTTATTCAGTATGTCAAATACCGGGGTATGAATGTGACAAAGAATATCTAATTACAGTATGTGCTATATAATGCAATGTGTAGGCCTTCCGTATCCTAATTACATTACATAGGCAGATCCAACAAATAGCAATGGTGTGTTGATTAGTTCTATTAGTGGTTTTCACTCAGGCAGTGTCACCATTCAGTCAGTGCTCATGTAAATATGACGTGGCATCCACCATGGCAGTTAATCACAAGGACGGAAACTGCTAACACACAAATACCCTCTACTGGCATGTCCGCCAGTCTAGCTCCAACCTCCACATTGCACCTCTGCAAGATATGTTCTTTCAAAGTGTCCGCAAAATATTTTCACTTTTTTTTAGAGTTTCACAGCTTGGTAACTATGAAATGTAAATGATCTAACTCCAGGAAGCAGAGAAGCTAACAGTTCCTCAGGCAGTCAAGAATTACCAAGCAATTTATGGAAACTGAAGGTTCATTACTGTGTTAACAAAAGCCTACAACTAGTCTCTATCACCAGCCACATCAATCCAGTGCAAAAATTTCCCGCTTCTTTAACCCCCATTTTAATATTATCCTCCTATCTATGTCTAGAATTTTGAAGTACAAATGAATGACAACAAAATTAGTACGTATGATGTCACACAAAGAAGACTTTTATAAAGAAATATTTAATCGTTTACCAGTTTCGTGAATATCGGCTGAGCGAAAGTCAGATTTACTGAAGGGCGTGAATGAATTTCTATCCAGACTTCGCATATCCGAAATGGGTAAATTTCAGTATAAGAGGTCTGCAGATTTTTTCGTCAGGTGTTTCGGTGTTTGACGAAAACCGACACAAGTTAAGACCATATTTTTTCTTGAAGGCGCAAATCAAATTAAATTTACGCGTGTACCTTGAAATCGTATGACATTCTGACAGTAAAGAACGGCTTGGCAGTCTATGTGGAGTGCACGGCACCTTCAAGTAGCTAACACTTTGCAATTGCACAAATACAACTTCCATTTTGATGTCTTAGTGTTGTCACAAGATGGCGGACAACAAACTTACGCCGACACATGAAGTCTTTAGTTCTTTTTCCTTACTGTCGAGAGACTGGCACGCTTCGAAAATAAAGTTAAGAGATATAACTCGTTCTTTTCATTTATCTTCCCTATCTCTCGGTTTGAAAGAGAAAAAAGAGCAAAGTGTATAAAAAGAAATGCCGCACTAAAAGCCCGCTCCCATTACAAAGACTTAAACGAGTGGCCAGGCTTCCTGTGGTGTTGGGATTTTTATTTTAAATTGTGCTGCAGAAAGTAAGTGATGAAACAGCTGCATGATGCGGGCGGCAGTAAACAGTCTTCTGGATGGTACGTGCCAGGAACGGTCTTGTGCAAGCATTACTCCTACCTTCGATTTTCCTGTTCGCTTTTACAGGTCAAAAACGAGGGCGTACATGTTTTAACACCTGAGTAGTCATATTTCTACACAAGCTACAGACATTTAACAAAAAACAAGAAGTTTTTCCTTTCCATACGATGATTGTCATACATACCATGTCTCATATAATACCCTGGTCTGTGACTCAGTCACGCCAGTTTGCATGGTCACCTTGTTTCCTTGCTAACGACAGAGCTTCGTTGGTGTGTGACGTAACAGTCCCTGTTTACAGCGTTACGACGCAGAGTCATTTGTGAGGCCGTGGAGCGGCGCGTGAACATTATGTGACCGCGTGATATTTGTCTTACGATAAACAAACAACCAAAGAGCTAAATGAGGGCGGAGGCTTGCGCGGTGAGCATGTCGACATCCCTCGGTCTGTTTAGCCAATCTTACATTTAATAAACAAAACCAATACATATCGGCAAATAGGGTCCTGAAGGCCGGCACAGATTTCACAATTCCCGTCAATAGCCAGACTAAAAATTCTCGACAAAAAGATTAAAGTGAATTTTTCCATGTAGTTACGTAGGACGACATGAAATCAAAACGGGGGGAGTGGAGGAATATGGGCATGTGTTCATAACGTCGACATTAGATGGAGGTGGGTGGTGAGCTTCACGCCCTGACCACTTTACCCTCAGAAAAAAAGCACCCAGTATCCGACGAACTCCAGAAACCATCTAGACTTGTGTTATAAAAAGTCTTGCCTTTTAACACTCTCTAGATCGTTCAGTCCTCAACGTTATCACTATACTTACTGAGCTAACCTTTTATCAAAATTCACTAAGAAAGTGCCGTGTAAGAGGCAGGCGTCAATGTGAAAATAAGTGGTCACATGAATATTCATTTTATGCGAAAGTGAAGTGGATGGACACCGTAAATGATAACCCGAACATGGAGGGAGTACATTTATCCGAAAAGTCTGTATTAATGTAGAAGTCTACATGGCGTCGCGACCCACGGAACTACTCCCTAAACTTTCGCGTTCCTAAAAACATTAATTCTACAATGTCTTATTCCTTATGTACACTTTTATATACACCGGGCTTTAACAAAATAAAGTTACAGACTTCAAAGTTGTACAGCATTTGCTTAAATAAGCAGCAGTCCCTGTCAGTACATGTCTAAACACCGGCGCCTGAGAGATATCGGTGAGTTCCTTGTTATCTCTACAGCAGATGCTGTGTCTGTTTCCCATTCAACTTCCAGGTCTTCTCACAAAAAGTACGTACTCTTTCAAAAATTCCTGGTTTTACTGAAATCTCCCAACAGGCGTTCCATACTCTTTTGTCACACCCCTAAGTCATTGTGTCAGAATACGTCCCAGTCTGGCGACTTTCTAATAGTCTCCGTTGGATTCTCGCAAATACACGAGAATTTCTCGCCCACCTCTCGTGGAAATACTTGAGCTCGAAGGCTCTTCCCTCAAGAACATTTAACATATCATATTTGGACATTCACCGCCGGTCAGAAAAACTTCTACTGTGTCTCGCAGCATGAATAATACTTTGGTCGCCCCTTTCTGATACCCGCTCAGCATGCTAGCAACAGAAGATGCCTGTGTGCGCCTATAAACTCAAAGGGATTTACAGGAGGTACATTACACGCCACGGTATGTGGCTGCTGCTGTAGAAACATGCAGCATTCCATTTATGGAACGCTGCAAAATGCTGCATAACACAGGCACAGAGTTGCAAGTAGGATTTTGACCTCTAACCCTTCACAAGTACATTCCCTGGCCCATGGCGTAGCGTAACGAACGATGCAATTCTACTCGCCTAGATGCACTGCTTTCTGTTGGCTTGATATCCCTGTCACACACACTGCAGGTACGTAACTGATGTACAGTAACTAAACAAAACGGCACACCGCTTTTTTAGAAATTAACAGTCGTTCAAACAGTCAAGAATTCGTTGTCTCTTACCATAAAAGGTTTTGACTTTGAGGTGAGACATCCCCGTTGAGCTAATCAATACAAATATAGGGTAGAGGTGCAGTCAAAACACAATGAAAACTACTTTATTAGCAAATATGGTGGTACAGAGCTAACAACTACGTGTTTCGACCTCTTAACCGGCCATCAACAGGTTGTATTCTATTTAAGGTAACTATACATTACGCATATGGAATCCTTATCGATGAAGAAATCTCGTTCATCGAAGCCTAGATATTAATCCGCAACAAGTTAATCTAGTGGTACATTATATATATATAATATATACTCTCATGGGAGGTAAATGTGTATTATGAAAGTATGTAATACACAGCAGAGCTGATATTTCGGGGGTGGGTTGCTTTGTATTACATACTTTCATAATACATATTTACCTCCCATGAGAGTATATTACATATAATGTACCACTAGATTAAGTTGTTGCGGATTAATATCTAGGCTTTGAAGTACGATGAAATAAATCAAGGTAAAGTACGTCAAAACACAACTAGTTTTATTAGATGTTAAAGAACGACATGTTTCGGCCTACTTGGCTATCATCAGGTTGCAAAGTTCTACGACACTAAGTATATTGTGGCGGATGATGAGATCTCATCATCTGGCCAGAACTTATATATGAAATATAAACTGTGTATGAACAGGTACGTATCACGTAGCGAAGCACAGAATTCACATCCGTAACAGGGCACTCTTCGCAACATAACCTTACACAACACGGCACGCTGCCACAACACCCTATTAGTACAACGAAGTTAATCAGTGACTATTTTTAATGTGACTTTAGCAAGAAAAATATAGTGCCCTGATGATGGTCTTAGGAATGAAACAAGTCGGAGCAGTTTTAGTGTTTTAATGTGTAACTTTCATATAAGTACATTAGTTGGTGCATTAATTGAGTAACTCGACAACATGCACGGTTTAACAATAAAAAAATCCATATGCATATTGTATAGTTATCTTAAATAGAGTACAACCTGATGATGGCCGGTTAAGAGGTCGAAACACGTAGTTGTTAGCTCTGTACCACCATATTTGCTTATAAAGTAGTTTTCGTTGTGTTTTGACTGCACCTCTACTTTATATTTGTACAATGAAAGGTTTTCGTGACTGTGTTCAAGAGAATGCGCCACTGGTTCCTGTCATGAGCCACAATTAATGCAGTACACATCTTCGTATCTTGTACATTAAATGTTCACTTTAATATTATCCTCGACATTTAAGAAAAATTTCTCCTAAATTGTCTCTTGTCTAACATTTCCCACAATACTCACACTACTCTCTTCCACTCGTGCCACACGTCTCGTACGTCTGATTTTCCTTGATTTTGTCACAATGACTTTATTTGTTGAACGGCACAACAATGAATCTCTTCACTAGGCTGCTCCAACCAAAACCCTGTCTTTTTGTACCCTCCTCAACACGATGTTACCAAAACGCTGTACTACTGTTGCTACTACCACTACCACCACCACTATTACTACTACTACTACTACTACTACTACTACTACTACTACTACTACTACTACTACTACTACTACTAGTACTACTAATGACGTAATAATAATAATAATAATAATGCTGGAAAGCGGTAGCAGAGAGGTCGTGGTGGTAGTGGTGACAAACGTAAATACGACAGTACCACTCCAGATAGTGGTAAGTCCAACGGGATTCGATCTCCATACCGTCGAGCACGTAGCGATTCTCTATATCGTATAGCCTACAGAAACACCACCAGAAGCAGCAGCAACAGTAGTAGTAGTAGTAGTAGTAGTAGTGCTACTTAAACCACAGTGTCACAGAAGTGACCGTTACAAAGTGCTGCACAGACTGTCGGAAATAGACAGCACGCCCAGTTGATATGCAGCAGCAGCAGCAGCAACAGCATCTGAACTGTGATTCCACGTGGTGCAAGTAATGTTTATGACAACAAACAAAAGTGGAAGAAGTGGAGATGTATGTAGATAGAACAGTATGAGTGGAAGGTGGCAGAGCGGGACGGGAAGCCGTTAGATGGCAACCGTCACGATGGAACTGACCTGCCTCTCCCCCCCCCCCCCCCCCCCCCCACCAAAAACCAACCACCCCCCCCCACCAAAAAAAACAACAAAACAAAAAAAAAAAAAAAAACCACAAAAAAAAAAAAAATCAATTAAGCCACATATGGAGGTTACAAAACCAAAAATCGTAAAACCAAAAAAAAAAAAAAGTGCC
>Ga0123352_10003563_pt1 | contig 22573 bp, 15 predicted proteins | sample TergutLab28metaG_FD_89700 | JGI IMG/M metagenome (GOLD analysis project Ga0123352, IMG submission 89700) | Labiotermes labralis P1 segment gut microbial communities from Petit-Saut dam, French Guiana - Lab288 P1 | ecosystem: Host-associated > Arthropoda: Insects > Digestive system > Gut ...
CACACACACACACACACACAACACAAACACACACACATACACACCTCCACCAAACACTGTGTGTACATTAACTACATAAAGCAACACACGCTGTTGTAGATTTTTAAAGATAAACAAATTGAATTCTGTCAGATTTTGACAGTAAACAAGAGGACATTCAAAGAACGTATTCAAGGGTTGTGACATTCCTTGTAACAAAGAGTGGTTCGTTTATGCATTTTTAACAGTTTGTTAGGACTCCCTGTAATCCTGTATGGTACCCTGACGATGACCGCGACGGCGATCGAAACATGTCGGTAATTAATTATAATTCGTGACAAACACGTTTCGTATACGTGCATTTGTTGGCCTTATTAAGTGATCTGAAATTCCCCGCATTTTATAGTACCCGAATTTTCATTACCGCTTTCACAAGAGCACCACACCTGTCCTTATCTTGAGTCACATCAATCCATTCCAGGCCTCCCCATCCCACTTCTTGAAAACAAATTTTAATATTATCCTCCCATCTAAGCCTAGGTCTTCCAAGTGGTCTCTTTCCCTCAGATGTCCCCACCAAACACTGCATGCACCTCTCCTGTCCCCCACAAGTGTCACACGCCATGCCTATCTCATTTTTATTGATCTTCTCGTTCGAGTAATATTTTGTGAGACCAGATCATGAAGCTCCTCGTTATGTCGTCGTCTCCAGTCCCTTGTTACCTCGTCCTTCATAAGCCCTAATATCCTCCTCAGCACTCCACTCTCGAACACCCTCAGTCTAGGTTCCTTCCTCAGTGCGACCGACCAAGTTTTATACCCATACAATATCAGTTTTACAAAAACCATAAATAAATAAGATGTTAGGTAGGGCGAAGATATTTCGTTGGGACCAGTATACCACATAGCCCTAGTAGTGGGCGCGAATATGAGAGACTTAACCCCACTGTATGCCTTTTTTAAATAAGGCAAATCCTGTCCTTCCTACGGCTGGTCTTGTCAGAGATGCGACTTGAGTCACACTCGCAGACGCTTGCCGTCTGAAGCATAAGAGGCGGAAATGACTTCAAATTTATTCTGACAGGTTAAGAGTAAAACTTAAATCCGAACTTACAAATAACTTAACTTGCATTATGGTCTATGGATTAAAAATATCTGAACCTCGCGATGGAAAGCAAAGGACTCTCGAGTGTGTTAAGGACTTCGCTCGATACCATCGGCTAGGAGGAGTTGCACGGAAATGTCTTTCAGAAGCGATCATATGGAAATGCATCCACTGGAGTGTGGAGAGTGTGTATCGAAGTCTGCCGGTTTCTTGACATGGATTTTGCATTTGGAGAAGCGACATGCCGGTCAATTACGTGCAGAGCAAAGGAAAGTTGCTGACAGTGTCTGTCTGTCTGTAGCTCACACTTAGCGTACAGACGTCACACAGATCTTAAATCCAAAGCTTTGGAGGCAATTTCCATTGTTTTATTGAAATGTATCATCTATTGTATACGAATCCTACGGGTTACCATCTGTCGTTATTCTGCTCCCACGTAACGAACCATTCATATAATTACAAAGACATAAGCCAGATGGCACTAATTACCAAGACAGGCAAAGAATGTGTAACGTAACACTGAGGAGCGTTCAGGCAACTATTGTTGAAGTGGAAGAATAATATATGTTACATACTCTTAGTGTGTGTTTGTAGCTTAAGATATCCAGCATTCAAGCGCATGCGCCATACTGCCATCCGTAGCCTATCCTGCCTTACCACATTTTTCCACCTCATCTGATACAATGTAGGGGTTTCGGGAAAAAAATTATTGAACATAAATTGTGTGATTTTCTCTAAAGCTTTTATCTGAAACATTTCTCATTCTGAGGAGAATTCATCGAGATACTATAACAAATGTACAAAGGTCCTCGTGTAAAGTACCCGTTATTCTTCTCAGATTTTATTTTAACTTAAAGTTTCTCGCAATTTTGGAAAAAAACTCTAAAATCAAGTTTATTAAAAACCCTTCCAGTGGGAGCCGAGTTTCTCCATGTGGACAGACGGACGGACGGACAGACATGACGAATCTAACAGTCGCTTTTTAAGATTTTGCGACAGCGCCTAGAAAGAATCTGAAGTTCGGTAGCAGTCGAGCGGTAACTCTGTTACCGTCGGTACGGCATCTCGGCTTTTGCCGACAAATGTAAATATTAGCACCGATCGTTCTACCAAAAAGTCCTACTTGAACGTCTCGACTAACTGATCTGCACGTGCACAGACACATTTTCACAGAAATCCTCAGCGTTAAAATGTGTAACAGTGGATTAGTTGAAGGGTTATCCATGGAAACATACCCAGGGATGGGAAAAATCCAATTTCCAGTTTAAAACACAATTGCATTTACATTAATATTGAACATATAAACGGAAAAGTGTTTTTTTCTCCTCTTTATGTATTTATGGTAGTTAGTAAGTAGTTAAGTATAACAGGATAAACGGTAGCAGAGGAAGTTAAGCATAAGACGGTAATGTAGTGTCAAAATTAGTAGGAAAGCTCCTCAGTATCGGAGCAGCCAGAGTGCATGTTGTTATTCTGTAGTTTTTTCAATGTAAATTGATTAGGTATTTTTTGACAGTTCCCCGTTAAAATTTCGAGATATCATACACTAATGAATAATAACAAAACAGCTTCCTATCTTAATACAAGGAAATGATCTTTAGTTTTTGAAGAAATGGTGTGCAGAGCGGGTAAGGTAAGAGAGCGTGAGACTAGCTTATCTAACAGTACTCGTTGGAAAGTGTATGTAGTCAAACACAGCTATGTCAATTAAGATGTTTTAATGACTATACTAGACAACTACATGTTTCGGCCTTTACTGGCCATCTTCAGATTTTCTTCAAGAGAACTTAAAGTCCCACCATACATATTGTGCGCGCACGTGATGGAGAGTTCTCTACATCCTGACTTTATTGCGTAATTTCTATATTGAATGCGGTGGTATGCTCTGGCTAGAGGCACGATAGTGTCTGGTGGCTAATGTCGAGTTTGAAGTTTCGTGATGCTCTGGTATTATGAAGAGGCGTATTCCTCTTCCAAGTCACAGTATTCGTGTTCCTTCTTTCTCTGACACGAGAATAACACCTAACAAGTCATACGCACTTTACCTAAACCACTTTTTAAGACTTTGTAAGTGAATTAGGAAGTTAATCTGGTTCAACTGTGGGTCATTCATGTGAATTGTTTTCTGGCGAAACTGCAGAACATTAAAGCTCTCTTGTGAGTGAAACGTACTGCTCAGTGGTTCTAGTTGACGCATCACAAGTATCAGTGGCACGTAATTAATTTGAGAACAGCGCAAAACAAGCAAGCTGGGTTACCTATGTGTTTCAGTGGCGTGCAGCATTTCTGCAGTCACTCGAACGTTTTGTCCTATAATCACATACCAACAATACACTGCCAAAATTTTTAAAAGAAATTTTATACATTTTAACTCTAAAAACCATTGCTGGGAAATTATGAGTCGCTTAGGTAAGCTAAATTGTTTCTACTTTATGAAAGGCGAGGGTTTATTTTAGTTTTGTTAACAGGATATAATCGTAATGTTCCCCATCCTCTAACAGACGAATCCAGAACCAAGCCCAGTAACATAATTTCCTTAAAGTATACAAAATATGTTTCGTAGGTAACAACAAGACACACAGTGTGCTATAAAGTAACACTGAAGCGCCTTCGTGCAACCACTGCTGCAGTGGAAAACCAAAAAATATTACACATTACCAGAATGTGCATTTGTGGCCTTTGGTACCCAGCGTGAAATGCACATGCTCCATATTCTCATCTGTGGCCTCTCCGGGTCTACTTTATTTCCCCATTTTATCTCACAAACGGCACGATTTTCGAAAAAGAAAAACTTATTGAATATAAAATGTGTTTTGATTTTCTCCTCAAATTTTGTCTGAAATATATTCTATTCTAAGAAGAACTGGGCGAGATATAATTAAAAATGTGCAAAGGTGCTCATGTAAAGTACCCTTTATTCTTGTCCTATTTTAATGAAAATTGAAATTTTCACGCAGATTTTCGAAAAATACTTAAATATCAAATTTAACGAAAATCCGTCTCGTGCCAGCCGAGTTGTTCCGTGCGGATAGACAGACAGGAAGAAGCTAACGGTCGTTTTTTGAAAATTTGCGAACACGCTTAAAAATTAAATTGTAAGTAACTACAGGGTTATTTGTAGCTTATTTATTCCACAGAATTATCACAATTTTTAAACATAATCTCACAGCAACTGTAAGTATTTATCCCTGCTTGGCACTGGCTTAAGTTTTCCCGACGAAGAGAAGCAGGTCCGTTTGACACTTAGAACTCGGCGCAACTATTCCTAATTCTGTTCGTTTCTATAAAATGTCATCACCTGCTTACTTCGATTCTCAAGACACGCTTGTTACAGGAACTACTACTTACTTACTTACTTACTCCATGGTGCAGAATCCTACTTAAGAAGCTAACTGGTTTGCAGGTGGTCAAGAAATCCCCCGCATTTCACGGAAACCGAAGGTTCATTACCGCACTCACAAGCGTCCGCCACCTGTCCCTATCCTGGGCCCGCCCAATCCAGTCCACATACTCACATCCCACCTCCTGGAGATCCATCCTAATATTATCCACCCATCTACGCCTAGGTCTCCCCAGTGGTCTCTTTCCCTCCAGTTTCCCCACCAAGACCCTATACACCCCCCTCTCCTCACCAATACACGCCACATGCCCAGCCCATCCCATTCTTCTCGATTTTATCATCCGCACAATATTGGGTGAGCAGTACAAAACAGGAACTGCTACAGTGACATTAAGACATGCACGTGCAACATTGTGTAGCTTATAAGAAGCACAAATTTATAATAACGAAATAGAAGAAAAATTACTTTACAATGCAGGAACGTTCAAAAATTTGTCGATGGAACTAACCAGTCAAAATTAGGGGAGCAGAGTCACATCACAAAAGACGGAAATCGTGAATTACGATTACATAAGAGCCTCGAAGCTTGAAAAACTAGACTATAAAGAAGAAGATGGTAAGAGGCGAAGAATCGGTTCTTACTGAATGTGACGCTCCCTTAGCAGGTAATGGGAGTCTTCTTTTCGACGCGACGTTTCGCCATCATGTTCCGAGGGGTGAAATATCAAAGACACTTCCGACTCTGACACAGCATCGTATTCCTGAAGGACAGAATCATCGGCTACACTCCTGCGAAATCCTTAAACCAGAAGGTTAAATTCCGTGACTTCTTGCGCAGAACTTGGTGTTGTACCACAGTGGGGGTTTTCCTCAATTACCTATTGTTTTGTTTGGGTGTGAAACTTGGTCGCTGAAATTAAGGGAGGAACGTAGGCTGAGAGTGTTTGAGAATAGGGAGCTGAGGAGAATATTTGGGCCTAAGAGGGACGAGGTAACAGGGGAGTGGAGGATGTTGCATAATGAGGAGCTGAATGATCTGTACTCCTCACCCAATATCGTTGGGGTTATAAAATCAAGAATAAGATGGGCGAGGCATGTAATGAGTATGGGGGAGAGGCGTATACAGGGTTTTGGTGGGAAAACCTGAGGGAAAGAGGCTACTTGGGAGACCCAGGCGTAGATGGGAGGAAAATATTTAGATGGATCTTCAGGAAGTAGTATGTGGGGTATGGACTGGATCGAGCTGGATCAGGATAGAGAAATGTGGCGGGCACTTGTGAATGCGGTAATGAACCTTCGGTTTCCATAAAATGTGGGGAATTTCTTGACTAGCTGAAAGCCGATTAGCTTCTCATGAAGGACTCTGCTCCTCGGAGTAAGTAAGTACATGAACAAACTATAATTTTCAATTCTGTCCATGGGCTGGTTGTTTGCTATAACAGAATGAGTAGAAACTGTGGAAAACCCTGCAAGATATAGACCACTTTCTACATTCTTGCTCATTCTTAGACGGGAGGAAATTATTAATATGATCTTAAAGACACAGTTTGAGGTGGACATACGTAGCTAAGGACATAGAATAAGTATAAGCACTTCTGAACGCAATATAGAAAAACCGGCTTCCATAAAGCGCGGGGAATTTCTTGACCAGCTTAGAAATTATTACATTTTCACCCAAAAATATTTTCCACGAAGTTACCGGAAAAAGTCATAAATATACTGCCTGCCTTCCGTAAGGTATGCACTGCACTGAAATTGCGATGCTACATTGGGGGGCCTGCACTGGACACTTGCCAGAATCCACAGCCTGCATGTTAATATCTCGTACACAAAGGGTTTAGCTGGCAAAACGCACGAAATTAAGAGAGAAACGCGAGTGCTGTGTCCAACTAAATACATGGATGAAGCTGTAAAACAAGTCCTTTTCTACAGCCTGCCAATGTAAATTTGCTTTACATATAAACAAAAAAGCTCCCAGCTTTCTCTTTAGGAAATTCCTGCAGTTCTACGTACGAAACGAAACCACTTCATTTGTTTGACATTTGACGTAAATCCTTTACCACAGCTACACACACATACACACACACACACATACACATGCACGAGTATATTCAGGTTTTTAGTATATTAACATTACTTTCTCGCCTCCAAACGTCAAAAACAAACGGTAACATTTTTGACCACTGCTGCCGCCATTCTTTGCACTTAATTCTGCACAGATACGTTACAATGGGACAGCGTTTCATACTTAAATGTTTGGTCCAAATTCGCTTTTAAAATAATGGACTCATCGTATAGATTGACACAGGATAAGTGAATTTTGGACTATCTGAAACACAGACACTCTATCACATATCTTAACCCTCTGAAGACCATAAAATGTGAAAGTACCTTTTTATCCAATTCTCCCCGGTTTCCGAAAGAACGCTGCTTGTTTTAAAGGTTCCCAGGCTTCTCCCCTTCCTCCGTCTGTTAACAGCAACATGCGTAGTTCTGCGGCAGCTCGCGTGATGTGATGAGATTCTGGTTTCGAATCCCATGGAGGGCATGGATGTCTCTCTGTTATGAGTGTTGTGTGTTGTCAGGTAGAGTTCCCTGCGACGAGCTGATCACCCGTCCAGGGCAGTCCTACAGAGTGTGGTGCGTCGTTGTGTGTAATCTAGAAACCTCGTGAATGAGGAGGTCCTGGCCCACTGGGGGCTGTTACGCCAAAAGAAGAGCAACATGTAGATGACAATTAGGATGGAGCAATGGTGGAATGGGACTGGCAGGGGAAAACAGAAGTACTTGGATCAAACCCTGCCTCAGTGCTACTGTGTCCACCAAAAATAACACACGGACTGATAGAAAGAGACGCCTTTGAAGACTGAGGATTAGATGTGATTATAATATTAAAACAGATCTTTAAGAAGTCAAATGAGGAGGCATGGAGTGCATTGCTTTGGCTCAGGATAGGGTCAGAAGGCGGGCGCTTGTCAATATAGAAATGAAATGCGCGGAATTTCTTGGCTAGGCGAGTACCTGTTGGCGTCTCATGAATGGCTCTGCTGCGTGGAGTTAGTCTGCTACGAGAAGCATCTTTACAACCGCAAGTAAATTCCTTATCATCCCTGCACTTCACTTCGAGCTTCTCTCGAGAAATATGCAATAAATTTGCAATAAACAACATAAACTACAGCAAGTTCATCACCTTATCAAACGGATATGCTCTGACCGTAATTTGTATCTGCACCAGCCACTGTAATGACAACGGCCCTGGTTGTGATAAATTTGAATGCGGTTATGTAGCCACCGCACGCGATGATACGAATTCAGTTGTCAATATAGACCGAAACGGGCTACGTGCTAATGTCTGTCAACATTTACTGAATCCATTATGGCGTGCCGATAGCTTTCGTGACACACATCCCGGTCAAATAGGAGTACTGTACAGAAATACATTATAATGGACGAGACTAAATGTATGTACCCATCATCATCATCATCATCCAGCTAACATGCAGTTGGGCCACGTGTTGACCCGTTCCGGACTCACTTGTCTAGAAGGCTCTTCAATTGTCTCCCTTGATTTTTTGGTCTGCAGTCATTTATTATCCTTGGTAGTCCATTGCGAGACATTCTGTTTGTATGTCGTGACCAATTTATTCTGTATTCCTATATTTTGTCCAAAACTGAGGGTATATTTAATTCCTTTGCTATCTCTGTGTCTGTTTTATAATCTGCCCATGTATATCCTGCTGTTTTTCTCATACATTTCATCTCTGCTGCTGTTATTCTTCTTCTTCTTCTTCTTCTTGCGTCTCTTGCTTTAATAGTCCGATTTTGGCTACCGTATAATAATGCTGGAAGAGCTAGTGTATTGCGCAATTTTATTCTTGTTGTCTTTAACATAAAAAACATGTTAGGAAACATTAGCACAGTGTAGACAGTCTGCAGCGTTTGTCCCTCTCTTCTATATTTATCTCGAAGAACGCATATATGTGATTTCGTTTAGTTTTAATTAAATATAAAGTCATATATTTATTGACATAAATTGAGGTGGGAGTAATAAATATCAAAGTATAAGAATTATGTAATTTTAAGGACGTTCGGTAGGCCAGTCGCATTTTTTGAGTGTATGCAATTCCGGAAAGCTACACACAGCATAACAACTCCGAAACGCTGTCCAATTTAAATCTACTTACCCCGTAAACTTTCAAGACTTAACATAAAAAATTTATTGAACATAAAATGTTTAAATTCTCTACACAAAATCTCTTCGTAATTAAATTTCGCTCAGACAAATATTTACGCAGTTACACTCCATGTACCTACAGAAGAGTGTGTATCACAATATCATGTAACATGTCCGTTATTTTTGATCGAATTTATTTAAAATTGGTCTATGCCGACAGACTGCAATATATTTCCACAATGCCAAATTTCATGAAAAGCGATTTACTCGTTCTCTGGATGTTATGTGGGTTAGACAGACATATACAGAGAAGATAATATGTGCGTTTTTCACCCACTTAGTCCAATGCGTGACAAAATACACAATCTCGACTCTCGATAAATTTTGTAGAAGAGACATAGGGTGTGTCTAGAAAAACTGAATGTAGAAAGTATCCCACAGGTACTATGTGTGTGCATATATATATATATATATATATATAGAGAGAGAGAGAGAGAGAGAGAGAGAGAGATAGAGAGAGAGGGGGGAGGGGGTAATTCCGGGAGAGACGTCACATTTTTTGCAACTTCCGCTGTAACTTAATACGAATATTGTTAATACAACTGAAAATTCCAAGATGCTATATTTAAGGTTTATACTTAACCCTTATCCTGCTAACGTGGAAAATATGGTTAGCTACTAATAATGCTCGTAAATGACAAATGGGATTTAACTCGGCATTTAAAGGGTTAAATAAGCTGAATGTAAAATATCTGTGGAAACAAAAGTCTCCGAGATACAGAGCGACGACAAAAAAAAATGTTGTCTCTGCGGCATCTCTCCCGGACAGGCCAGTAGAAAAGCTGCTTTTTGTCAGGGATAGATGCCGCGATGTAGGGAGAGAAGCCGCTCTTTGAAAATACCCTATGAAGCCAATAAAAGAGATAATTAATGAAAACTGTCAACTTTATTCAAAGTAATGAAGTAATATCAATATTATAATAGGAAATATATTACAAGCACACAATATTCGAACCAAATGAGCTCAAACTCAGTTACAATTAACTACATGTTCTAGATCCTTTTCTGTATCTTGCTGTTTTCCTCTCGCAACAAATTTCTACCGCAGTCGACCCATTTGTCATTGTACGGAGAACAGAACTCGTGCAGCCACTTTCCGCAGCTCATGTTTTCGATCCAGCCACCTTCCTTTGTTGTATGCAAGTACTTTTTCCAGCACTCACAGCATTTATTGTCAGAATCTTCAGCTCTCTTGACTATGAATAACTATTGTTATGGACTGCTTTCTCTGCATTTTCTGACCTTGTAGACCTGAATTATTATTGCTGTTTACATTTTCGATTTCTCTGTTTTTTTTACTTTATTTCCTCTTTGCTTCTTTCTCTTTTCCTCAAATATTGTATTAGCTTCTTCAGTGATTAAAAAGAGAGTTGTTATTTTTTCAGTTGAACATTTTCTCAGTATTTCTGGTCTTGGACTGATTTTCGAAAGTCCGGAGGAAGCAATTTCTTCAAGGGAAGTGTCAAAAAGAAGTAAAATACGTAGCGTGCTTAGTGAAGGTTCTGCTGAGGTAAGTAACACATTTTGAGATTTTGTTACTAAAGTGGAGGGTACATGAACCAGAGCCATGTCTGGAAATGCTGTTTCCATATAAGTTAAAGTTTCGCTGGTATCAGAAATGGACAGCAAATATTCAGGCACACTCACAAGATACAGAAATGTGTGCGCCAGCAGATTTTCGAACCCGCAATCCCAGCAAGCGAGCGGCCGCAGACGCACGCCATAGAGAGCGCAACCACTGGGATCGGCACAACTGTGGACTTACTGAAATATTATCTGTGCGAATCGTATGTAGAGACAGTAATATATATATACCCGACGAAAATTCAAGCTTGACGCTAGTTACATAGTATCACCTACAATAAGTATTCTGTCATGAAAGTGTGACGTCACATGCAGAATTGTTCGTCTTGCAGGATATTAAAACGTGCGGTCTAGTGAAATACCGACGCTTCAGGTAATTCTTCTGCAGTAGACTCCGAAACGTCGGCATACCTCCACTTTAACTACACGGCGTCACACACCACAGCACAGCAATTTTTATTTTCTGGCGTGAGAACCCTGTACCTCTCTGTAACAACACATCTTGAAATATTCAACTTTCCACTGTTTAGGTAACAAAGAACGTCAAAGTGACAGAGGACACTGATGTGGTGGTACCTAATAGTGGCTTTCAACGTCAACTCCGCGACCTGCTAACACGATCTTCCGCTACTGACTACCTAACTGGCGTATGGAGGGAACAAATCCTGATAGCTCCAACTAGTGCCGGGTAGCGTAGCCTAACATTGTACCACCAGTGCGACTATGGTTAGTCTTTTGGGGAAGGGAAGTAGGTGCGTATTCTCTCACAAAATTAGATTTTTATTTATTACTTACTTACTTACTCCACACAGCAGAATCCTTCTTGAGAAACTAACCGGTTTTCCGCTAGTCAAGAATTTCCCCCAACTGTATGGAACCCGACCGTTCATTACCACATTCACAAGCTGCCGCCACCTGTCCCTATCCTGAGCCAGCTCGGTATAGTCCATAACCCCACATCCCACTTACTGAATACCCATCTTAATATTATCTTCCCATCTAGGCCTGGGTCTCCCAATTGGTCTCTTTCCCTCAGGTTTTTCTTTTCTTACTAGAAACTACTTCCTACAACAATCCCACACAAGTTCCTGCATGACCTGACTTCCAAGTAAACCTACTACAAGGCGGTTCCGAGCCTTAAGGCCCGTTAGTACCGGATCAACACTCAGCAGGTTAGAACAGTGACGTTGTTCCTGCCTGACATACTGCAGAACAACGGGTAATAGTGATTGCAGTAACCATTTGTTGTAGATTAGGCTCGTACACGAAGAACACAACTCCTTAAACTCCGGCCGGCATAGCCTCCCTCACTAAGTGTTTCCCGTTCCCAGAATTGTCATTTCCATGGAGTTTTAATGAAACATTTTGCCGAACTCGCATATCTATTTTCTAGTCTTAACAACGCTTATTATGATCGCTATGTTCGAAGTTCGATAACGTCAGTACTTAAACTTAGTCTGAGCTATTTACAACCAAGAACTACGTATTCCGCTGAGTGTCGGAAAGGGGTAAACTGCTGCAGTAATTAGCACAGGTGAGCACACTGTGGTCAGCAGCCAAACCTCGCAATTAACGGCATTACACACAAAACATTGTGCAGTTTTATTCGAAGAAGACAACACTTAGAGAATTTCTCTTTTCGCCCACCACGTCAGTAACATTTATGGGATGCAGATGGCTTACTATTCAAAGTGTTAGGAGGGCACCATGGTAATACAAGCGATAATAAAGTTGTTATTCTCTCCCATCTACCTGAAAATGTGTGGACGTTTTCCTCCACGTTCGCAATACATCTTGCTTTTGCACTTCCAATTCGATTTAGATTCGGGGATGTCTACGGACTGACTGCCTTATTCCTTGTTAGCTTTTCTTACGGCGAAGCCAAGCGTAGAGTGCTTAAAGCCATTTGGTGCTGACAGAACGCAATTATAACTTGAAACACGTTGTTCCAGCAGCGTGTTTATTGCTACTCAAGAGACAGAAACTGCGCTATATGACTACGACAAGAAGTTCCCCCCCCCCAACACCCCAATATTCACAGACCTCTACACTAAATTGCATTTTGAACTTTATATGACATTACAGTAGCACTTTACGGCTGTCTTCTTTGCACAGAACGAAATAGCGCAATACACTAACGCACCCACATACATACACCACACACTCAACTGTCACTGATTCACACTCTCGTAATCAGACGTCGCTCTAAGCCACTCATTAGTCCAGCTACTGAGACAGGGCCACCTAAATGTCGAGGCGTCGAGATCACACCCAGACACACCACACACGGTAGGACTCCTCTGGCCGAGTGATAGGCCCGATGCAGAGACATCTACCTGGCAACACAACAACACACACAAGATACAGACATCCATGACCCCGGCGGGATTCGAACCTGCAACCCCAGCAACATAGCGGCCGCAGAACTACACCTTAGACCGCGCGGCCACTTGGATCGGCCTAATAAGACAATACCCCCACTCATTTCCACCCTCAGTCTCTCACTGATACCTTCATCTCAACCAGTCTTTCTCACTATTTTCAGTTTCCACTCAAACACGCACTCATTCCGACTATGTCAACCGACTTCCCCAACTACTACTTCATGTCTGTAACTTTTACATTCTCTCACACTGACTTGCTATCATTGCAGTTCATCCTCTTTCACATTCCCTGCCACTCGACCAGCCACTCATCTCTGACACTCACTCAAAGTGTCAGTCAATTAAGCAATTAAGAACAGCATTAAAACATGAGCCCATACAAATCTCCAGTTTAAAATGTTTGTATTTACAGCCCATTCTTGAACATAACAAAATGTCAAGCTGACACTCAAAATTAATCAGGATTTAACTAAATATTTTAAAAGCTCTCTCTAAATGCATTGTCAAATGCACGGAATAACCACTCCCTAACTGCCCCTGTTGATCCGATACCCCGCATTACATGCAATAAGACTGAAGCTTTTAACAGAAGCCGATTAAAAAAAAAAAATCGTACTGATTCGTCACGTAATAGATTTTCTGCATTGCCACGGGGCCGCCAACCTAACGCGCCCTGCAAGATTAGTTTCATTGTGCACAGAACACGGCGCATCATCAAATCTGAGGTAATTTGTTGAACGCGGCCTCTTCTTCGTCGAAACGGTACCCTGATTTGGTATTACTCGGAGTTACGAAATTAAAATTAAAATATGTTACTTTCATTAGAACTGAGGTTAAATACGTGAGAAAAATATGAGAAAGAAAAAATTCTGGAGCATTCCATCGCTCACACAAAAATTCTGCTACGGCATGTATTTCTCCGTAGGACACTGTTTGGCAAAATTTGGTTCTAGAGATCTGTTCATAGCGCTGTTCAGAATTTCTGAGTTTTGTTGAAATCTGTGCAGTGAAAGGCAACGTTTCCACAGGGAAACAAACTAAATTTCTGACCCTCACTTACACAACTTCCGGTTAATATTCGATACTGAAAATCTCCTTGTAATGTTGCTGAACGCTTGTAAGTTTCATCAATATTTGTGTAGGGAAGGACTTAATATTTTTAGGAGAATAAATAAAATCTTATAATATAGTGACTGTAAAGAACGTCCTGATAAGTTCACGAAGTGCCCAAATGTTGTTTCTCACATCAAGATTTTAATATTAAAACAGATCTGCACCAGGCCAAGAAATGAGACCTGAGAACGGCAACAAAGTCACTGCTCATAGCATTGAAAGGCTACAAACTACAAAGACAAGACAAGAAATTTTCATATCATAATAAAGAGCTCTGGTAAACTGTAGTCTCTAGCAACATGGCGAATGTACACTGGCAAAAACCACGTTTTACCGCGCCCATCCAAAGGAATGTATTTGAAACTAAACTAATAAAAAAATGTTTGCTATCAACAGTTTTATACATTTGTTGAACCTCTAGCATAAAATAATATTTTGCTATAAATAACGAACAACTCTTTACAACAAGAGGCTTTGAGATTTATAGTAATCGACAGAATATTAACAATGAATTTAACTGCATAAAATGTACACTCAAATCACCCATATTTCATGTTTACATCGTTTTAATGAATACTTCTTACGCATTCAATAACATTCATTGTTCTTAAAACATTGGTGACATTTCATGTCCATAAAACAATTACACTTCTGTGCTGACACACTGTCTTCAAAAGGAACTGAATTTGCTGTACTTCCGGTTTTCCAGGACGATGATATAATAATACGAAATTAATTTCAGCTTGGGTGGAAATGGAAGCGTGAAAGTAATACATTCCCAGTTAAGTATACACGAGAATGCACCACAAAACATTCCAAAAACATTCAATAATAGTGCTTCAAAAGTGTTTATATTTCTCGATCGGAAATTAAAAAGACGTTTGAAAAACCTAAAATGAAGTTATCGGTCTAAAACTCAATAATTAAGGGGCACATACAAGTGTGCTTCGTCCGAGAGTAATGTTCCTGTTCGGCCCTCATTTACATCAGTTGTATAATGCCATGAGTTCACGGAACACATAAACCAAATTTGCATATAGGAATTTAAAAGATATGTTAACATTACAAAGACTGCAAAAAACATTCATTCACACCGTGGACGGTCTCACGAGGGGTCCATGGCCTTTTACAAGGTCAGTCCTCCGCAGAGGGCGTTCTGGTGTTTTCTCTTCCAAATTACAGCATCCTCTCGTTTCCTTAAGGTCACCCAGTAGCTGCTTATGTATTCTTCCTCGTCTTCCCGTCACGTCTTCCTTCTGTTTTCCTTCAATAACGTGTTTTATAAGGCAGTCCCTACGCAAGATGTGATCAATCCCGTTAGCCTTCCTTCCTTTTATTGTATGTGGGATATGGCACTGCTCCTCGATTCTTTGTAATACTTCTTCATTTTTCATGCAATCCTTCCAACTAATATTCTCCATCACATTTAAACAAATTGCACAATATCAGAAACGAAAATATGAAGATGGAACGGCATCGCCTTATTCGCATAACGAAACATAGTAACTGTGTACGAATGTGACGTAACAACAAGAATACGTCACTGGATTATTAAGTCACACAACAATAAATGTCATTTGTGTAACGTCCTATTATGTAACAATAACCAAGTATAAATGAAGAGATTTCAAATGTTACAACTTTGTATTTTGCCCTAATTACACGGCATGCAAACTGTATCAGTGTGGCGCCATATTACGTTCAGACCTACAACTGCATAAAGAGCAAATATAGTTTTTTTTCTGTAAAGTGTCCGTTACTTTTGTCCGACTTCAACCAAAATTGAATTTAGTCTATAATTTCTTAGCAGAGTCTCCAACATTAAATTTCACGAAGATCTATAAGGTGGGAGCCGACATTTTTTATGTGGACGGAAGGACCAAGACGATAAATCTAACAGTTGTCTTCGCAATTTTTTTGGTGAACGCGCCTGAAAAATGAAAACGTCTTATGAACACTGAGTAGTATAAAAATGTACATAATTCATTCAGAAAGAGACCAACAGATCGGACGCGATTCACGGTGACTTTTCATCTTTTGCAACATTTCATTGCAAAAATAATAAGGCATTTAATCAACAAGAGTTAGAGCATATTAATCTTAATCAATGTGGATCATAAGCAGCACAAACTTCACTGCACGGGTAAATACAAACAAAATCTTTAAACTGATATTCCTGTCTCAAGCGGATGCCAACAGAAGTGTTTGGTTCCCTTGGCCTCCGCTTGAGGCATTACTCTCAATTCCTAACGTTACTGTTTTTGCTAAAAGACTTTTTTTGATAAGGAGTTAATAATACACACAGAGAAATTTCTTTTAATGCAGATTCGTAAGCTTTTTTTAAATGACTGTATTAAATAAATCAGTTCAGTAGATCACAATATAACCAACAAACCTTGCCGCATTAATACATGTACTGTACGGCCTAAAAAGAAACAGTTCCTAACTCACTAAATATACTCCACCTATATCACAAAAACCAAGCGCCTAAAGCTGTTAAATATTCGTTCTTTATATGTGCAATGTAACGACAAAAAAAAACAGAGTTCCTTTAATGTTAAATGGATCAGTATTGAACAAATCAGACCATCGCTGGGGTATCCGTAGGGTAACCAAGGGAGCCAATACCGCGCAGCTGTAGACATACTTGAAGGGTCTTCTAAATCATCTTTTGAAAGTAGTTTCATGTGTACAGCTTTTAGTGTTTTCATATTACAGCCATTTAATACAGTAAGGTGTGTTAGCAACATCATGATCTACTGAAATATGGAACGGATTTTTTTCAAGAAGACGATTTTGAAAGTTTGTGATTCGGTATGATAGAAATCTTTGTTTTTATTAATTCTTTCTCAAGAATAGTTTTTAACAAAAAAAAAAGGATAACGTTAAGGATTGACAGTGCTGCCTCACGCGGAGGCCAAAAAAAGCTAACATTTTGTGTAATTCTTGCCTTCTGCTTGAGACAGGACTGCAGATTTCAAAGTTTTGTTTCTTATTTACACGTGCTAGAAAGCCACTATTTCTTATTTACACGTTACTTACGATCCACTGACTGTCGAAAGAAATTACCCAGTATTAAGCATTAGTAATCAGAATTTTAAACGTTTATTAAGACTGTAATTTTTTGTTGATTAAGTATTGCAAACGTTTCTACGTGCGAAATATTCTCACGGCCACAACTAGTGTTATTAATTTTACGTTTTTTGTACCATGCATTGTAATACAATTATGTAACGTAAACCAACAATCATCCTTCAACCTGCTAGACTGCTTACACAAATACATGAAAAACATACCATACAAAACTGCATGTACAAATGGCATTCATGATGATGAACACATTAATTATGTTCGAAACATGTAAAGACACCAAGAATTGAATTAAAACGTTAATTTGAAAAAGTGTGCATGTTGTTAGTTTACATTACATACATAGTGTTACTGGGGACCGCTCGGTAGCACAGTGCTTAAGTTGCTGTGCTACAAATCGGAAGGTCGCTGGTTCAATCCCAGCTGGTGTCATAGGAATTTTTCGTTGACCTAAATTCCTTCCGATCGCGCTATGACCCTGGGGTAGACTCAGCCTCTAACAGAAATGAGTACCAGGAGCATTTCCTGGGAGTAAAGGCGGCCGGTGTGTAAGGCTGACAACCTTACCACCATCCTGTGCCGTTGTCATGAAATCTGGGAACCTTAACTTCCTGGAACCCTGTGGGCCACTCCAAGCCTGTAACGGGACTGCTTTACCTTTTTACGTAGTGTTATTAAACTTGTTTGGCCCACTCCATATTAACCTTCCATCTGCGCCTATGTCTCCGAAGTGGTCTCTTTCCTTCAGATTTTCTAACCAAAGGCCCGCCGTTGCACTTCATACTCGTACAGCGGTGCTTCTCAAAACTTGTGCCTAGCGTTCTTTTTCTGAGGAAACGGGAATCCAAAATCGTGTCCTTCGACCATTCACTGTTCACTTTTTTGAAGTTACTACATTAGCTATTAATTGCCGTCGTTCAATGTATGTATCCAGGGTACAGAGCAACTAGCATCTGCCTCGTAACATCCCTCAAGTACGCACAAGGGCCACTAAACACTTATTAAAATACAAAAACCAAATCAACCCTAAACTGGGGTGCAGTAAAATAATTCTATTAAAAAAAATTTAGACAGTCTATCCAGGGTACAATAATCTTTCGTTTACTAGGTACACTTAAATATTTTTCTCACAGTGACTTCAAGTTTCGAAAGGCAGGGAGTCTAAAAACCATCAGCTAACGCGTCAGGCGATTTTCTTTCCGTGTCATTTCAAATTTCATCTTGTTTTATTCCTATCAAAACTTAATGCTCTGAGAGGCAATGTAAAACAGAAAGAAACACGTTTTATCTTTCACTTAACATCCTTTCTTATTAGGATGCTTGTCAACGTTGAGAAGATACAAGCCCTAAGTCGAATCTTCTAATCCCATAGAGGCTCCTTCTTAAGCAGGAGCTAAGAAAACAGAAAAGGCGATACAAACACTAAACTACTTGAACAGACTGTTGTAAAATAATCTTGCTTGTTCAAGCTGTTACTTTAAAGATGACGTTAAGTATGGAGCATTGATGGAATAATAGTGACAAGAGAAAACCGAAGCGCCAGTACCAATCTGTCCACCACGAACCCTAAAATGGAGTATCCTTAGCTCGAACTTGGACCGCCAAGATGACAGGCCGGCAACTAACCGCCTGAGCCACAATACGGTCTTTCAAACGTGTTAGTAACTGAAATAATAAAATAAACTCAGTTAATATGTCACAACGAATGAACCGTTCCCATTACAAAGACGAATCTGTTAATTTTCAGTATACTAACCAAGAAATGCATTTAATAAAATATAATATAATATAAATCACAAAACACAATTCATGATAAGTATCGCTCCTACATGTTTCGGCACCAGAGTGTCATCTTCAGGGAGTTTACGAAAACAAAGTATCACAAGTCCAACGCTCCCTTCACTGAACCCTTATGATCGTAGACTCCCTGAAGATGGCACTCCGGTGTCGAAACATATAGGGGTGCTACTTACTGTGAAGCGTGCTTTATGAATTTCATTTTACTGTATTGTATGAAATGCATTTTTTGGTCAATATGACGAATAAACGAATAGGCACAGTAGGAGTGACATAAAATTTGGTAAATTTTAATAAAATTAATTATATACGTCAGCACTACCTTTTTTATTTATACATAAGGCTACATGTTTCGACCCATCAGTCGGTCATCTTCAGGCCTACATAGCAGACTAAGTCACTGGTGTTGTGTGCACATTGGGATCCCAATATGTTCATTTTAATAAAATACGTAAAATCTCATAAGTTTAGACAATTAAAATATATATTTGCACAGCACCTCTGCACTTTGGCTCTTAGGGAGATTTTACGCATTTTATTACTGTAAACATATTGGGATCCCAATGTGCACACAACTCCAGTGACTTAGTCTGCTATGTAGGCCTGAAGATGACCGACTGATGGGTCGAAACATGTAGCCTTATGTATAAATAAGAAAGGTTGTGCTGACGTATATAATTAATTTTATTATACATTCATTCTAGCACTTCGTGGTGCCATCTTTCAAGTTTGCAAATTTTGTTGATGGCAATAATCACTGTTTGACGTCAGTATCATACTAAGGCCGGAAACACGATTCACGTTCAGCATTCAGGGGTTTTAATATTAAAGCAGGTGTTCCATGTAATTAGCCCTGTTCTTTAAAGGGTTAAGCTAGAGCGGCAGTGAAGTCGACGATTTGCCAAGGATGTGCTTGTCATTCTACGAGCACATGACGTTCCATCTTGCGTCTGAATTCAACAGTCGTTACTTCTTCTCCTCCCCCATCAGACGCCTGCAGAATTTAATGAAGTAAACTTAAACTTGAGTTTGATGTTCAACACTTAAATTGCTTCCAACGCAAGCAACAGACTTCGCTAATGATGCTCGTATGCGTTGCGTTACTGAGCATTGAAGGGCTTTCCCCGCTCTGACAACGACATCTTTTCATCCTTTATTATAACTTTATCATGTAACCAGAATATAAGACAGGAAGAGGCTGAAGCCACTGTAAAGTCAAAACCTATTCTTTTGTTAGCATTACGAAAAAAAGGTACGAAAGTCGGCCATAAAATAAACTAACAACGCATATATTGTGGGTGTTCTTTAGTTCCAGCTGTTATAAAGAACAGCTGACGTCTGGCTGTACTGCTGTGTCACTACTTTTCCACGTAGTCTCCGTCACAAGTGACGCATGTCATGGGACGAGCTTACTGTTCCCTGCTGATATCAGTACATAACCTGAATTATCAGCCAACATGTCACAGCTGTTTTCACATCATCTTTACCTCTGTAGCCGCGAAGATGTTTGGGATAGCGCAGTCGGTATAGCGACTCGCTACGGGCTGGACGGTCCGGGGATCGAATCCCGATGGGGGCGAGATTTTCCGCACCCGTCCAGACCGGCCCTGGGGCCCACACAGCCTCCTATATAAGGGGTACAGGGTCCTTCCCGAGGGTAAAGTGGCCAGGGTGTGGCGTTGAACGCCCACCCCCATCTAGGGCAGAGGTTTAAGAAACAGTAGAGTTATACATCTCCCCCCTCTGGGCCTTCATGGCCTGTTCTAGGGTGAACATTGCCTTACCTTTAACCGCGAAGATTTTGTTTCAACGGTGGAAACAGATTTTAATCGCTCGACGACGAACTCCCTTGATAAACGATACAATGTAGGTTATTTAGCTACAAAACTGTACCACATTTAAACTTATTTTCTGCTCGACCTCCTGTTTGAAATTTAATAAATAGATCCACCGATTTAGGGCAATTTGAACTTGATAAAAATTCGCGATTAACTACGAAATTACACTCCAGATAAACTTGTTTACTGATAAGTTTTTGTATCTGAACTTTAAAAAAGGACCCTCCGGCTTAGGCAACTTGGGCTTAAAATAGTTATCGCCTTAAACATATACTGCAAATATGTTTTTAGAGAAACTAACCAAGTAACTAAATAACCAACGAACGAACCTCATGGGTAGGAGATGGGATAGCTCAGCCACTATAGAAAGTAGACTAGGGTGTGGAAGGCCAGGTGGTCGATTCGCGGCAAGAGCAAAATGTTTTCCGTTCTCCAGAAAAAAAAGACCAGACACTATCTGGTGGCCGAACAGCCTTCTATTCAATGGGCACCGAGATTCCTTCCATGGGATAAAGAGGAAGGGGCGTGAAGTTGACAACTTACCTCTCAGGTACCGAAGTTAGGAACGAGTGGTTCCATACTTCTGCTACCCCTGTACCCCTTCACGGTGTGGACAGGGACGGCTTTACTTTTTTGCCAACACCATGCAGCAGAGCGCCTCTTGACAACATACCAGTTCCTAAGTTATTTCAGAAATTTTTCATACTGTATGGAACTCTAAGGTTCATTGCCGTGTTCACAACAGCGGTAAAGATTTTCTCTCCTCCAAAGAGTCCAACCCGGCTCTGGGTCCCACCCACCCTCCTGTTCAAGGGGCACCGAGGACTCGTTCGCCGGGAATAAAGCGGCCGGAGCATAAATCTGACCACACACATCCATCTAGTTCAAATTTCAGAATACGTGGAGTTATACCCCAACACGTCCATACACCTTCATGGCGCAGTGCTTAATTAAGCACCTGAAAAAATAATATCTTCCTTCTTTTTCAATCATATCAAACCAAATTTATTAGTCGAGTTGCATCCACTGGTAACAACAGGCTGTTGTTAGTAAACGTCCATTATTTGTGTTACTAACGACTAAAGTTTATCTGTACTATTTCTTTACTTAAATGGAACAAATACTTTCTGAATATCATAAAAAAACATACAAGGTAGTAACAAAGGGCAATGCCACGGTTATAGGACGGCGGTACTCTGAAACAAAAACAGGCTGGCACCGGTCATAAGAAGTTGCAAACTTATAATATCTGCCGCCAGTTATCATATAGAAGTCCAAAAAATTCTTGTCACTTCAGAGGTACAAAATCATGTAAAACTCTCTCTCCAATCAATTAATTACCGCGCTACAAAACCGTATTGGGAAAGAGAGGCACAGCTCTATTCATTCTTGGCTCTGGTAATATGTACAGGTGCATAATCCACTTCACCCATCAGCCACTTCACTTCTACGCAAGAGGCTCCAAGTAAACTTTTGATAGGACACTGAGTCGATCCCAGAGCGACTCTTGACGCGATGCTAATTACAAAAAATCTCTTCTCCTACCGGCAACCAATATGCGAACATCCCGTCTTTCATTCCACAGCATCCTAATAACTGCATTGAATAAGCTAAGCCAGGGTTACTTCCCCCAAAATATACATTTTTTTGCCGTTAATTTACGGTTCTTTCCCAGGAACTACAACGTGTAGGCAACCACAGCAAGATAGACAGAATGTGACTGCATGAAACAATTCCACTCTGGGCAATTTCACACTCACTCAGACGGTCTGGGGATTCTGTGCATTGTGCCCGACGGTCTAGCATGTAGCCGACTAACTCCTCGGTAGCATAGGATTTCTCAGGTGCCTTGTAATTTAGCTGATTTGTTGACATCAATTTGTTTTTTTAATTATATATTTTTTTAATAATCACATACCTCAGTTTCGGCACTGATCACTTGTGTATCCGCTAAACACCACACACGTCATGCTCTCTCCCAAGTCTTCCGCTCTGCCCTTCTACACTCAATCTACAGAGTGATACCAGCAACACCCTTCCCTACAGTGACTGGTCGGACAACGAGTGTTGCAATTTTCGTTGGCTGACCAATTCAAAAATTCTCAAAAG
>Ga0123352_10003565_pt1 | contig 22563 bp, 14 predicted proteins | sample TergutLab28metaG_FD_89700 | JGI IMG/M metagenome (GOLD analysis project Ga0123352, IMG submission 89700) | Labiotermes labralis P1 segment gut microbial communities from Petit-Saut dam, French Guiana - Lab288 P1 | ecosystem: Host-associated > Arthropoda: Insects > Digestive system > Gut ...
TACACTCACAGTAACCTTACTTATTATTATTATTGTTAAAGCACGTAGCAGCTTTCGGTTAATTATGTTGAACCGGCTCCTAACGCCAGCAAGTACATAGTGTATTCTCAACTGTTTTGACGAACTTAAGACGACATTGTAAAAAAAAACAATTATTACACAAACACTTAATATTGTTTAACGGTTTATACTTGCTTACACTCACAGTAACCTTACTTATTATTGTTAAAGCACGTAGCGGCGTGTAATAAATTTTTTTCACTTGTAAACTAATGTTCATTGATCGAAAAAATTGAACTACTTCATACCAGATAAAAAAAAACAATGTATCGCTTTATATTCACACGACGCGTGTAGCCTACTTTCATTTCGAGTCGACGGCAATGGAGTACAGACCTAATTCTAGGCCAGAGCAAAGCAGCCCACTGCAAAACGCCACGATTATCTGGCAGGGACCTAAATATTTAATCTTCGATACCAAAGATTCGCGATTGATGTCATACACACATTGGCCTCACGATATGAATCCTTCTCCCGATTCTTTGAGTGCTGCGGGTTTCTACTACACAGGTATATACATCATCATCACTATCTCTCACTGTATCACTATTAGAATCTTTATCTTCGAGTCTACATACGACACTTTATTTACAGGTCAAGGTGATGGAACAATATGCTTTCACAGTGGGGGAGGGTTAAAAAATTGGCGTCCCGCAGATGACGCGTGGAGGGAACACGCACTCTGGTTTCCGTTTGCGCCTACATTCGTTATATCATGGAAGAATTCATACGCGAATGTCGGAGCTTTTATACAGCAATCGTGTTTTTTTTTAAAAAAAACAGGTTAACCTTCAACAACCGTGTCGAATTAGATAATCCCTTGTTACATTCACGTGAGGAGCTTCGAGACGCGTTCCACTAACGAGTCTACCTCAACTTAGTGAATGTAACACTGTTTTATAACATGATCCGAGCTCAAAGTTGACCGTGCCGAGTGTACTCATTCTTCTATATCATTGCATCAGCATTTTAATGCTGCACACCAGTAAACAAATAAATTACTCATTTTTTTAAAGGACATGTAATGCAAGACTTGCATGTGTATTGATTGCCATTGCATCAGCATTTTAATATTGCACATCGGTAAACAAATAAATCACTCACTTCTTCGAGACTTACAATGACGCATGTACATTAACTGCCATTGCATCAGCATTTCAGTACTCCAAACTGGTAAACAAATGAATCACTCACTTTTTTAAAAAACACGTAATGCAAGTTTTAAACTGACGCTTATACATTAATTGCCACGTGTGTCAGAAAGATTCAACTTAAATAATCCCTTCTTACACTTACATACATAGTTTCGAGACACGTTCTGCTAACGCGTCTACCTCCGTATCGCGAATGCAGAACTGTCCTATCACCACATCACCCTATAGAAGACGTGTTTTTCTACGCTACCAAACTCTACGGCGGGAGGGCTTTTTTACTGCAAGACTGTACGAGCGGGCACTTTACCAGACTATCAACAGTGGACTATGAAACCAGTACTAAATGACCGTCTGAAAGTTTTTCAGAGGCGTACAGTAAAGTGAACTTGCGGATCAAACCAAAGCACAAAAACTGGATCTCCACGAAAATCGACGTTTACAGCTACAGAAGGGCTCACAGGTGTGCCTGTTGTAGTTCTGGGACACACTGTAGGGAAATGTATTCAAATGACGTGGACAACGTTAATTAGCGGAATTTTACCCAGCATTCAAATCTTAGCCTTAGGTCTTTTTGCTGTCACCCTATAAGCTTACTCTATCTTCGAGGCATTTGGTTTCTGCAGCTATAGTTACATCCATACTACACAACCTTACTCACTGCAGTATGTGCTACGATGGCCGGAAAGAATATGAAAATCGACGAGCTAGACATTATTCAAATTCTAGTTGCTGACACAGACTCGTAATCAGGTGATGAGGCTAGCGATTTAGAAGACTCGAAGAACAAGAAGCCTCAGCACAAGAAGACGAGCCCCAAGCTGAAACAAGTGGCGGACGATCACCAACCTGGGGACCGCCTCAAGGAAGGAACATAAAAATTAATCCGTTTGTTGGTCCAGCAAAAGGCTTGAAAAACAGAGAGGCTCTACACATCAACAAAGACAGCTCGCCACTGGTTCTGTTGATGCGGATTTTCACACAAATTTTTCAGCTGCTGGTGGAACAAAATTATGCTACTGTTATGGAAGTCCATTTGTAGGTGTAATGTTATTTACATGTTGCTTTTCTTTTCCATTTCTTTTGTTGGTAATAATTGTTTTTCATTCATATTGTGAACAGTTTGAATAAGGTCTGTTCGAATAAGTTATATGATGGGAATAGTTAATCCTTGAAAGCGATATATTGTCACTTGTACACGTGGAGTTACAAAGGAAGCTGTAGTACGAGCACATCCTGATTATGATTAGAACGCATTTCAGTACAGTTCACCACAGCTATAATTTCGTAACTCTACCAGACACAAGGTGGTTTATTGTATACCCGTGTAAATTCCAGTAAATCTCCGACACGAGGTTGTGTATGTCTAAATAAGGATTAACAGGACGTTTGTCCGGTATGTGATGTAAACGATGAAACACCAATCGGTTATTTCGTTAGTACAGATACTTTGGTAAAAATGGGTGTGATCCACCAATGGATGGTATTCTTCCAAAAAGGGGGGTGGTCTATATTTTATGACCACACGGAAATAAGAAATGTTAAATAACCTTGGCACAGAGTTTTTGAGTGATCCTCTTCTTCTTGGTGAGATTGTAAAGACGACGTAAGAACTACAGGAGATCCTGCCAAGGCTCGTGCTGTGAACCGGGAAGGAGGCATGAAGTTCACTGCCAGAAGATGTTAGCGGCAATTGTTAGTTTTTGTAAGTAAAGATAGTTCACTATCACGCAGGGAAGTTTTTTTTACATTGTTTGAAACCGATGGGTGTTAGGTAAATAAGGGCTTAGTAACAAAATTATTATGTTTGTTGTTCATTAACTTTTCAATTTTATTAGAATATATATATATAGTTCATTGTAAGATTACTTTGTTTATTTAGTAATGAGTTGCTACAGTGAGTTACTCCAATACTAAAGGTACTCCTTCTCCTTACCCCTCATCACGTACCATAACACTACAAGGAACACTTGGACAGAAAACGGACCTAGTCGCCGAATGCCTGACATTACGTTGCCTGACATAATGACCTTCACTGAAGAGAATTTTTGAGATGACAGCAAACCATCTGTGAAGCCCCAAATCCTGGCACGGTATAACCGGCGCATGGGTTACGTCGACAATTCTGATCGTATGGGGTACAGCTACTCAATCTGTCGACGTAAGTTCAAGTGGACCACGATATTGTTCTTCCACCTTCTAGATCTAACAGTACTGAACAATTGGATTCTGTTATCTTCGCGTGGGGCTAGATGCACCCACCGAGAATTCAGACTTCCGGTGAGGAATTTGATGGAAGAAGCTCGAAGAAGCCAAGATCGCCCCACCCCCATTTTCGTTGCAAGGCCAAGTTCGTCTGCAGCAAATGTATGAGATTGGACATTCGTCATAACCAGCACTGGCCAGCAAAATGCAGCAAACTCCGCTGCTGTGTTTGTTCAACGCGCAGCCAGCGAAGGGGTACAGCGTAGAAGTGCGCAAAATGTAATGTGGGTCTGTCCTTGGTAACTTGTTTCGCCGATTACCATACAAAACAAATTTGTAAAGCCGACAATTACAACTAGAGTGTGTGCGTGTGTACGGTGACTAAACGGCAACCAAAGGTGCCACGGAACCTCTGCAGCAGCCAGAAGTATGTGAGTAATAAAATATTTACACTACATTTTACGAAAGTGTATCCAAAAGTCCCAGGACAATGCTCCTAATACGCAAGTAGCTTGTAGTTCACGAGTTTCCCGCTAGGGTGTGTTGCGGTGGTGTCTTGTGAGTGAGCGTGCCGAGTGGCGTGGTTTGATGTAGAAGCGTTTGATTGTTGCACGTGTCTTTGTGTGTATTGCATCAGCCGTTTGCGATTTTGTGATATCGGTGGTATGGCGGAAGTTGACGAACAAAGCGTGTGCATCAAGTTCTGTGTGAGACTGGGTAAAACGGGAAGTGAAACTCTTGAAATGTTGAAACAGGCTTCTAGTGATTCGCGCATGAGCAGTAGCAAAACTTTTGAGTGATTTGTACGTTTCAAGAATGGCAGATTTTCGATTGCTAATGATGATCGATCAGGTCGGCCAAGCACGGCAACAACCCCCTCAATAGTGGAACACGTACGGGCGGCTGTCAACTAGGATCGTCGTCGTACCATACACGATCTCTGTGCAGAGGTTGGAATTGGTTATAGATCTTGTCAGCGAATTCTCACAAAACAGCTGAACATGCATCGGATTGCAGCGAAGTTTGTGCCGAGAGTGTTGACGCAGGATCACAAAGACAGTCGAGTTTTGGTCAGTAACTGAAGGAAACTGTGATAACAATCCCACACTCCTCTTGAACGTCATTAGAGGCGATGAAAGCATCGTTTATGCTTACGACCCAGAGACAAAACTGCAATCTTCGCAATGGAAGAGTCCTGGGTCTCCAAGACCCAAAATAAAACGTATGAACAAAAGCAAAATGACGAAGATGCTCATTTGTTTCTTTGAACAAGAGGGGATCGTACACCGGGAATTTGACCGACCTGGTACGACGGTCAATGGAGACTTCTGTGATGTTCTAAGAAGGTTACGTGAAAATGTGCGGCGCAAGAGGCCACAGAAATGGCGAAACCAGAACCTCATTATCCACAACGACAATGCCCCGGCTCACAGGTCCTTTATAAAGTTTCGCAGTTTTTGGCCAAGAACAACATGACAATTATCCCCCATACGGGTGAGTACGGATGAAAGGTCGAACATTCGACACCATTGAAGAGATTCAAGAGAAATCAAGGCGGGTACTTGACACAATTCTAAAAAAGGAAACGCTGGGACCGCTGTATTCGTGCAAAAGGAGAGTACTTTGAAGGCGATGGAGGAATTTAACAGCCAAGGTAAGAAAACTTCTTTTTACAAGTACTGTCCTGGAACGTTTGGATACACGCTTGTATATACTGCATGCAATAGCGAGGTCTACATTTATTAAAAATACGTTAATTTTTGTTGTTGAATTGAACAATTCATAAACACACTGCGAAGTTTAATTTCCTTATATTTGGAGGAAAAGTCTGTAAGATTTTTTTTTAGGAATAAGGGTTGAAAATTAAAAACCCACGGTGGCACTGTGCGCGGGGATTTAAATCCGGCGTCAAAGGGTTAACCTATACAGCTCGTGCGTCCTACCGTCTAGGACGGCATTTCGCCATTTCCGCGCTCCCTCACGCTCAAAAGTCCCATACGCTAGGACAGCCACAGCCCCAGCCATTTAAATATGTCGCTCTCAAAATATTTAGGGAGATTTAACTCATTCTTAGCACCACACTACTTTTTTCCAGCTTCATGCTCCGAATGATCACCGGTTGAGATAAAAACAACATGTATCCATTTTTTATATGAGGCTGTTTGTCCACAGCCAATAAATTTATAGTGGCGACCATGCATAGCTTTTTTTTTGTTCCATTCGGTTGGCTAGTGAATGATTTACGTCACTACACACATTTGGGTTATAGCGATATGGTGACAAGCTATAATACAGAGAACTATAAAATGGCACCATGCTTTTTTTCCTCACATTTCTGGCTGAGTTGCAGACTAAGTGTTGAAGAGAGAGATTTTTTCACTACCAGAAACCACTTGAACGTGCGTGCGTGTGTGTGTCTATTGTTAGAAAATGAGCCAACCAAGCAAAAGGCGAAGATTCCTACAGTCCAGTGAAATAGCTGAACTCTTTCTTGACAATGATAGTGGTGATGCGACAGTATCAAGCGTCGCCAGTTCAGTTAAGAGAGGTCCTGAATGTGTGACAGGGGTGTCATATACTCAAACTAACCGCCAAACGGCCAGGAGTTCTAAGTCGAGCAGTTCAATTTCGTCCAGTTCCTCTGACAAAGTGAAGCCGATGAGAGTGGGCTAGCTGAACAGACTCAACAGGCAGTGACGCTACAATGGATACGCCCATCTTGGCGTCAGAGCAGTGTAGCATACATATAAAGGGGGCCCCAGAGGAAAGGACAATGAAGCGTCCCACATAAATGACGGCTCCAGTCCACTTAACGTTTTTCTTCTGTATTTTGCAGAAATAATCAGTCAGTTGGTAAAGGAGAGTAGCCGCTACTACCAAGATTACATTGACGGACTTGGCGATGGAACTTATCCTGAACCTGACGTTACTGAAGCCGAAATGTTTGTCTTTCTGGCACTAACAATACAGATGGGACATGGTGTAAGAGACAAACTGACAGACTACTGGTCAACATTGGATCAACCATACAATCCTTTCTACGGCACCATGATGAACCGGGACATATACCTTCACATCCTTCGTTACTTATATATCGCTGACAACAGGAATGAATCTGATAGGACAGACGAAAATTTTAAGACTATGGAAAATACGAGACCTGAATGAAATTCTAAATGACATATTTTCCAAATGGAGGTCTGCGGCAGCAAACTTTGGCCTACCCCGTCTGAGACGCAAACGAAGTGTCGTGTCTATAACGCTAGAGGTGTGACAAAAAAGTGTTCTGGAAGTGCCATAAGTATGAAGTCGGACTATGCGTTAAGAATACTTGTTTTGAAGATAACCACACAAGGGCACAATTCTAACATCACGTCCGACCTCATTAAGAAAAACTGGAATCAAGCCAATATGTAAGTAAAAGAAGAAGAAATTTTTACATATTCCATACAATTTATTTGTCTATTCATTATGTAAAATTATTACTGATTTCTTGAACACGCGCAGATATGGCTCTGCCTAATTTCCCCAAAAATGCTGCTTAATCCATTATTAAATCTTTTTTGGTTCCTAGAATAATAAAGTTTTTTTTGTAAATCACTACCAAAACTTAAATGTGTAGCGAAAATGATGTACGCGGTTAACTGTAGCCATTTAAATCCCGTTGCGTAAAGGTTGATGTTGTCCTTTAATTGATATTTATACTTTTAATCCTCTGTTTCTTATTTCATATTATCCGTTACGTCATTCAAGTCATTGTATGTATTGAACACTGACAATTCCTTGATGTAATTCCAATATTGTTCATACACATGGAGACGAAAGGGCGTTGTGGGAGGATATCTGATGTTTATTTCAATGCACTGGGTGTTGGTAAGCCAGAGGGATTTCGGAAGCTTTTTTTACCACAGCTCGCTGCATCCTACTTCGTGTGCACACGAGCGTCAAACAAAGTTCAAACGGAGGAAAAGAGCGTTTGCCCGGGACGTGGTGACAATGAAGCGCCAATCGGTTGGCCGTTATTAAAACATTTTCGGAAATATGGATGTGATCCGCTATTACACATATGAATTGTTGAATACCCCGGGCAGACAAGCTTTAGTCATTCTTGTATCGATTTTGACTGTCTAAAGAGCACGAGCTAAGCAACTAGAGGGGATCCTGTCGAGGCCTGCATTCGTGACCACAATGAATGGAGTTGAGGCTGACAGAAGAAGATGCTAGTTACAACTCCTGCAACTCAGCCAAGGCAATTCGGGTTACCAAACATTAAATGGGGAAAAAAATTATTATGTAACGTTCGTCCTGATGCCTTGCTTATTGCTGTTACCTTTTCTCTCGAATATATTTATTGGCGTTAGTTGCTTACACTGCTCATTAAGATCGTACTGGGAAACGTACACAGTACCTAACCCACGAAGCTCTTTACCCCTACCTTGGCTTTATAACAAGCTCATGTCTACGGCAAGAATTAGTGAATTTGCCGTGGGGGAAAAACTACATACGACGACTTGTTCGTAGTAGGAAATCTTATGTGCGGTTAAGATAGTCTTCCGGGAACTTGTGTGCGACATGTACGAGACGCAAATATCAAGACTGAGTGCATTAATGTGCCCATTGTAATAGCAACAATTGTCCTAACGGATAAAGTGAAATAAAAGATTTGATAGTGACAATAAATTCAGAGAATAAAATATACGCAAGGGCATTTGTTGCCTCGCAGGCTTATTACGTAATTACCTACTAGGTGAGATATTATACGGCGCATATCTTTTTCAGAATGTGGCCAGACAAGAAGCTAAGGGGTGAATGTTATTTGTTGATGACTGGCCATATAAAGGGTGTTGCAAGTAGAGAGGCAGCTAATTCACCGTAATTTTTGACGTCACAGCAAAACATCCCAACTACCGACCCTATGACGTCACAGACAGGCTCCGCCCCATTTTTAAGCGACCGATCACAGTAAAGCACTCCTTCTCACGCGCCGAATCATAGTAAACGGTTCTACTCCAAGCGAACAATCATATTAAAGCACCTCCACCACCGAACTTATGTCTTGACGGACAGGCTCCGCCCTCTTAGGACGTTACACGAATAACCCTGTGATACCTGAAAGTATGTCTTCTTAATTGGAAATAGCCTAATTGATATGCAAATTATCTCATTGATATTCATGGTTCTATTTTGATATGCAAATGATGTACTTAACATTCATATAGCCGTCAGTGGTATGCAATTCATCCATTATGCAAATTATTTTAGTGTCAGTCGCTTAGTTTTAGACCGGTAGAGTTTGACGCACATTTCTCTCCCATCTTAGATGGCACTATCTTACAATAAGACGGGCGCGTGCATTTTTCAAACTGACAACCAGAGCGGTGTTTATCAACATACTCTATCTTTTAGCAATAAGGCGGGTATTTTTAATTTATAACCTAACAACTCACAATAGCGCTGCCAGCGCGGATATTTTAAAATATAACTTACACATGTCATAAATGAAACGCCACTTTCTGCGTGAGCTGACTACATTACCGAAACTGAGGGTTGGTATTTGCCTCAGGTTAGGCAGGTTTGAACATGCACACAAGGTCACCAGCAGAGATAAAATTACACGCACAGGGTGGTCATCCCTACGCCTCGGGCTAAAACCATTATAATTTTATTAGACCTATAACGCAAACCCACTTAGAAAACCTGTAAATGCATCGTGCCACATCCATTATCGTTAGTGTCACACTTAGCTGACTCGTACCTTTCACCCCCTGGGGCCAAACCCATTAGAAAATTAAAAATCCCAAAAGCCAACAGTGAAGCCACTAGGAGTATGCCATAAATTGTCGTACCCGACACGTACTGAGATATTCTCAAACTTGCTTCTGCATTGTCAAGCTCTCTGCTTCGACAACTACTGCGCTTCGTTCGAGACCTGCCAAATACAACAGTCTGCGATATCTGCTAAACACAACCGTCCACGATACCAATTTCTAGACCTGTCTACGGTACTGTCTTCGATACTGTTTGATAACCGTTGCCTGCAAGTGTCTACGGTTCTGAGATTAATAGTTTACATTCAAGTAAGTGATATTATTACAAATCAAAATATGATCGAGAAAGTGTTTCTTAATGGGGAGAGAGCTATTCCTTCTGTTCAGGCCCCCTCTGTAAAAAGAGCGGAATTAGCATCTACTAGTAGAAAAAACCCGGTGTCGGAAGAGCTACCTTTTTATTTTGGATGAGACCTCAAAATCTTTTCCGAAATTTAATGCGACCGGACGTAGTTTGCTAATTAATTTTAATTCTGCGGGTAAAGAGCAATACTCGCAACGTAGAGGATAAAATAGTTGGCATTAGTTTGCGTCGTCGTCACCAGCTTAAACCCGATGTCGTGAGACGTACTCAGAAAAGTGATTCAGAGCTAGGTTTGGTCTGAGTGACCGTCTCTTAGTTCATTTGGACCATGTTAGGATGCCTGCTGGTAACGGTACAGTTAGAACGAAAGGGTGCTCATTGGATGTGATGATTCTATTAAAATTAGTATCGCTGTTATGAAGGCGGGTCTTAATTGTCTGGCAATGCTTTTATCATCGCAATGGTTCGTGTTAATGGTGACCCAAATTACCAATCATATAGGGACGGCAGAGGTCTGAAAAAACCTGCTGAAGATCTCATGAAGGCTTCCGGTGTCCATCTAACTAATGGTGGAGGTTTTCAAGAACGTCAGCAGTTTCAAGACCACCTTTCGGACTACCAAATTATTGTTTGATGGCTTGAACCCCGATAGGGTTACGTTTAGAGGAAATTCACTTGCGGCCAACAAATTACATTTACTATGTGATCGGGAAATGAGTACTACAATGTAATTACCAACCTTAAGGATGCTAAGGCGAAACAATACATATGTAACGTGTGACACTTCATATGAAATTACGCAGAAATGTGACAAAAGTTTCTTCCCTGTGTACTGCTACACCACACAGTATTTAGAATCGGACCAAGTATTCTAATACATGCGACAGGGTTTTTTTCATAATCATTTAACGGTCAAATTGAAAGGCAAGCTTTTATGTCAATTGAGACATGTTAATCGAAATTGTAGTTATTTGGTAACACCAGATTCCAAACACGGATGTTTAAAGAAATTTTGTAATTTTTGTAATAAGCAACAACCTTCAGGCCACTTTTGCTACGTGACTCCACTTAAGCCTAGCATGCTGTCAGACAGGTTTTTGTATGTGTTCCTCGATACGGAGTGCACATAAGCCCTTGAAAAGCTCAGAAAATGTGTTCTAAACGTGAAGCCGTGGATGATTTGAGTGCCGATTGTGAACAGTGTGGGAAGCGTGTCCATGCGTTCTGGCAAGACACTGTAGGTAAATGTATTCATTATCTCCAGCGGTCCCCACCATTCGCGGACAAGGTTTATGTTATTTCACACAAATCTCGTGGATACGACGCACAGTTTCTTCTTACAAGGTTTTCGGAACTGAGATGGTCCCCGCAACTGATAATGGGCGGTAGTAAATTTCTTAGTACGGTTGTGGAGAATCTTCACTTTCTGGATTAGTTGCAATATTTGCCAATGAGTGTCAAGAGCATACCTAAATAATTCGAACTCACATGCAAGAAGGGGTACTATCCCCACTTCCTCAACACTGCAAACAATTTGGATTATTTGGGTTCTCATCCCGAACCCAAGTACTATGGGGTAGACTTTGTGTGTGCTGATGGAGCCCAATTTTGGGCCTGGTATGAGGGGGTAAAAGACAAAATTTTTAACAATAGGGAGGAACTGTTGGCTACTGCATGGACGACGTCATTGTACTGGAGCAGGCATGTTGTTCTTTTCGGAATTTGAATTTAATTTGGTCAAGATGGACCCCTTTCGACAAGCCATTACAATATCGTCCATTTGAACAACGTATTCCGGACCATGTTTCTGAAACCAGGCTCTTCAGTGGCTGGCGTACATCGGTAGGACGCATAACAATGTTACTCATGCCGGTAATGGGAGGGAAGTTCGTTTGCCTGGGGTACCTAATGTGAAAGCTAATGGGAACTGCGCTGAGACGAATGAAATCTTTCAGTACTTCGGGTGCTTGTGGCATGGTTGTCTTTGCATGCCCAATCGACACAAACCCATCGGGAAGACTGAGGAAACTTTGCAGAATAAGTATGAGGAAACTAAAGCGAGGTTGCAGAAAATTGAGAGCGCTGGTTATAAGGTTGTTTCGAAATGGGGGGTTAGTTTAGAAAACTGTTGCGCGAAAATCCTGGCCTTGAAAATAAACTTTGCTCGTAACCGTATGTGAAGAAGTCTCCAATAAATATTGTCCGGTGGTAGAACCGAAGCTACCAAAACATATTAGAGTCATGAAAGGGGAGAAGATCCACTATGTGGACGTTATAAGTCTGTTACCCTACATTTGTAAAAATGGCAATTTCCCTCGGGCCAACCGAAAGTTTACGTCGGTGCAGACTGTCCCCCTCACTCCAGACACAAATGCCAATTATTTCAAAACATTGTGTAATGAACTAATGTATAAAAACAAATTACTTTATGATAACTACGTGCTTATAAGTGTGGATAATTTAATAAGACTGTATTTTTTATAACCTACATTGTATTCATTTATGCTATTGAATAAAAACCCTACATCATATACGTTTGAAAATTGAAAATTGTATGTGTATTTATTATCCTTATACCAGGTGTAGGGTCCTTTAAAAGGGAGAAGGTTAAAGCAGCAGGATTCGAAACTACAATATTTCAATTATGGGTCCGCAATGTTACCGCTTCAGCCAACTTTTTGAGAATCAGAAGTCATATAAATTTTAATTTAAAGTTAGCGCGCTGGCCGCCCTATAGCAAAATGGTGGACCTTAAAGTTAGGTTTGATTTAAAAGTACCGCGCTGGCCGCCATATTGGAACGCGCCAATTCAATCTTAATGTTGGGTTAAACCAATTTTAAACATACCGCACTGGTAGACATGTTGAAAGATGGTGGAATTTAATCTTAGGTTAGAAGAAATTTAAAAATTACCTTTATCCAAAATGGCGGACTTGAAACTTGGGTAAGCTCACATTCAAAATAACAGCCGGCGCCAAGCTGTCTAGCATAATTAGTTCATACGCCATGTCGGTTTACATACTACGTCATTGGTTTACATACCATATGTTAAAGTGAGGTTAGGCGCCATATCGTCTGCGATTATTAGGTCACGCGCCATATTTGTTTACATACTACGTCATTTGTTCACATATCAGAGGTTCAAGCTAGGTTAGGCGCCACACTGTCTAGCATACGTAGGGTAGGCGCGATATTTTTTTACATCACGTGACCTCCCGAAGGAAGACCGTCCGGCATACTTGTTTATATACGTCATTTGTTACATATCAGAGGCTAAAGGTAGGTTAGGCGCCACAACGACGAAATTAGGTCATCCGCCATCTGTGTTTATATAACGTGACCGCTGGAGGGAAAGTCGTCAGCCATATTAGTTCACGTGACGTCACTTTCGGTCCAGTTCATTGACTACGCCGCCGTTTGTTTATATCACGTGATTGTGACGTCACTTCCGTCCCACACCCTACTTCCGTGTGACTTCTTCTTGTACCCACAACTGAAGAAAACAATGAAAGGTCGCCGATTCCATTACGTTGGAAACATTCAAACCAACGCGACGAGAAAACTAATGGCCATTACAAAAAGTGGCTAACAGAGGTGCTTTCGTCACTGGCAGGAGCGCTGGAGTATGTGCATACAAGCAGAAGGACACTATTTCGAAGGAGACAACACCAACTAGCCGTCAAGTCTACTTATTCACTCACAAAAAATCTGACGCGGAATTAAATGATGAGCCCACGCATTTAAATGTTTGTCATTAGGCAGTTACTCATACTGAAATTTAACACGACTATCAACATTTAGTGATGAGAGACACAACAGGAAACCCACAAAGCTTCAGCATAACGACGGGGACGGGTGCAATATTCAGAACATTCGTATTACGATAAACACACGCAATTAGCTGTGTCCAAAACACCCATAATATTTATACAATTCATGTCCCCTTCAGACTCTCCACCAGTTCTGTTGATAATGTAATGATGTAATAATGTAATGTAAAGATTAATACCATGTCATCCAGAATTATCGATTTAAACGCCTTGGCAGTGTAATATAATGTGCACGCAGAGCAAGACAAGCTTCTACTAAGTATCAGTGGGAGAAAGGCCGGACCATGGTATCCGCAGTTTCCGGCAGGATACAGTTTAGGCTTTAAAAACGTCGGGACCAGCGAGCAGTCAGTCGCGATTCCTCCCGCTTGCCGGGCATAGGTAGACCAGGCAAGCGAGGGATAGCGGCTTAATATGAACGTAATGACCCTTTCCCCCTTGGACACCTCGAACCCAAGAAGTGAAGGTCGTACCAGAGATGAAAATCGCGGTCTTGGGACCATTTATTTTCATTTATGGCGGCGAGTTGTGCGAGCGACGACTGTCCTAATTTTTTCTTCCTTTCTTTTTATGAGACAATATCTGGAAGGGATCAGCAAGGGATGTGGGAACACGTCCGTGATGAGTAGGCCTTCTGCAAAAGGAAAGTTACATCAAAACACTAGGCTTAAATAGAACCCACATCCTGGGAAACGGGACGCGGTGCGTAGTCATGTGATCATGCATTCCGTTGGGGAATTACGCAGAGTAAGACAATCGCAATAAAGGGTATGGACGTGGGGAGTGAAATCATCACCCGAGAAATTGCCACATTAATACGCAACGGATTTGTATCCAGAGAGGCAACAGATTGTCAAGCGGTTATAGTTATCAAACTGTCATGGACAGAGTAATCAACAGTCTTGTTTTGGGGCGACTGCTGTCTGGCCCTGCCGAAATTCAAATTGCCAAGGATATGTTAAATTAAAGAATGTATTCAAATAAATACTAATGCGTAGGTTTGATATACTTAGTGGATCATTTGTCTTTGCGTTTCATTCATTTTCACTTCTTTGTTAACAATTTTTACTTTATATTACTGAATATCCAATGTTAAATTGAGAAAAAATACCTCCCCCAGTTACATTTTCCACGTCCTTAGTTTGTGAGTCTTGTGGCCACAACAAACTGATGGCAGTGTCGGGATATAAAGTCTCCTATTCGGGGACTTGGCCCCAGTTTCTGAAGTACTGTTATTTAAAAAACCATTAGTGCCACAGATTCAGACCGCTGGAGGTGTAGCTAGGAGCAGTTGATTGTCTTGCGTAGGAATCTTGACTATGAATTGCTTGCGCTCGGGTAGACAAAAGTGTGACATTCAGAAATTTACTGTGTTACATGTACAAGTGGAAGACTCCACCCCATCAGCCCTTTGTCATTCTACGCCGTTTGTCAACCAGTTAGTACAAGAATTTCTGAACACACTGAGATAGACATACGTAAGGTGACGGAAATAAGCGACAGGTTTCGCAATTTAGACGTCGATTCGAGATTACAAACCGTATTCGAGGGGAAGCCAAAGGGGTTTGCGGCCTAATCACAACCTGTCTTCGCCCGCCAATCAGAATATGGATTAGTTATTCTTGAAGTGGAGACGCGAGTAACGGCCAGGTATATCAATTCGAAATTGAACGTAGACTTTCTGAAATGTTATATTGATAGTTCAGACATTAGGGGTGAATTAGGGTCGCGTCGGGTTTCCTAGACCCCACATTCGGCTGGCTGGAAATTAGGGAAGTTGTCGTAAAAGACCTCAACTCTGGGTCCGGCGCCACGTGACTTACACCTGTTGATCCCCGGGAGACGACTACCCACTACTAAGGCATGCGCGCAGTCGACAGTCACAGCTCTAATTCCGCAACAGTAATCATCTTTAGGTTAGAAAAGTTTTGGGCTATTTTTATAGCTTGACACTACTCATCACCTAACTGCTGAATTTCCAATCCAAATTTCGTAATACATGTTTAATAACAACTACGCCTTCAAGTACTAACGTACAAAAATTCGTTCCGTTACGTCACACCTCCACCCCTCACGGAAATAGCGCTGTCGCGGACGACTTCGCAATTCGCCGACATGTTTGGCCTCCATATTGGTCCACTAATCTGCACTCGATTCGCGTTCTTAATAGAAAAAAAATTTTACCAATATATTTTTCCTTCAAATAATTTTAAAAAATGACTTATTGATGTTTTCACAATAGTTACGCCATTATTAAGTTCAGTTAATTCATTTTTAAACTTCAGCCACATCATTATTATAAATTCAAACTTTAACTGACGGCGACTACATTATATTAAACTGCGTGATGAGGCTGTAAAAGATGTTATCGTGTTGTAGTTGTCAGGCCTTAAAGATACAATAACAAATATCGCCATTTAATTTTAGCAAAATACGTAAATGAAATTTACTTTGCATTGGTCAACGGTGCCTTTTACTACATTTCCCGTCTACGCTCTTAGGTATTGGGTCTGAAGCATAGCTCCTCCTCCCACTGCTGAATGCATGTATTAAATTCAAATATGCGTCCGGGTGTCCCTGCACGGTATGTAACAGGAGGCTGACAACCCTGAAGGGGGGAGGACCATATCCAACTTGAGCACTAGAATTTAGTATGAAAAAAATTCAGATACGAAGAAACAACCTGTCGAGGGTCGGAGAACCGACCCTTCCCAAAGCATTACCCTCTATTGTCAACCTTTTACAGAATGCCGGGGAGAGATGGTCTCCTCCAGACAACTGGATTGAGAATACATTTTTCTTTAATCTAGTACATGAGATCAAGCCTTAGCCATCTGACATACATAGTTTGAGCATAGAACGCGAATCGTCAACATATCCACATCGTTCATGCCATGCAGTGCCAGTGATGTAATATTGTAACCTGCAATAGCTAGTAAACCCTCAAGGTTACTACTGACTCTATTACAGTGTGTAATTTTTTACTTCCCGTAGACTTTACTGGTTTCATAATTTTGCGAACTAACACGTAAAGTCTTTATGCTTACTAGTGCCTGTCCATTCAAGTCAAACCATGCTAGGTATTCGCAAACACGTAGACTGAGAGGTGAAGTCTTCAGGCTTGCTAGTGCAGTGCCATCCAAGTCAACCCGTGCTAACGTTGTATATTAACGTAACGACACACAGGGTGTTTGAGAAATAATAAATATTTTAGGAGGTGGTAGGATGGACAATTCCGAGTAAAGCGTTCACATAAACAAGTGTCCATTTTTTCAATGGGTATGAAGATACAGTTGAAGTTGGCGCGTACAGATCCGAAGGGCGCGCAAGTCTGAAACAGATGACAGGCATTCAGGACTCTGAGTAACAAGAGACCGCAGTTGTAACTTGATGCTGTTTGTTGTTTGGTGGTGTTTCTAACAATACCGCACGTCTTTACAAATGCAAAATATTCCGACATGTTATTTGTTTACGGGTTTTCTAATGGAAATGCTCTTCAAACATTGTAGAAAATAGTCCACGGTTTCCTAACGGCAGAGTGCCAGATTCAAGAGTGTTTGCTAATGTTTACAACAAACTGCGTGAGACTGGTGCACTTCCCAGCGCTAATATTTCTTCTGAACGTGCAGACGAACAAATTGTGAATGAAGTATGAAAGTATTCTTCAGGCGGTAGAACGTAGTCCAACAAAAAACAAAAATTTCTACACGTTTAGGTGTTAGTCATATATGACATATATTCAGAATATATTGTTTCATCGCTAGTACCAAGTCTTGCATCACACCTGGAAGTGGAGACGCTTGGTCTGACGACCTCTTGACGTATAAAGAGAATAGCCTCTCGATTCCTGGAGCGCTACTAGGAGACTTTGTCCGTTTCAAAGGGCTAAATAACACGTGTGCAGCTATGACGTCTATATGACGTATAAATCCAAATGTTATTTTCAATTACTAATTAGAAATTTCAACCAATAGCTTCACACAGCCACGCCCGAGATCGATATACAATTTTCACACGACACCTTTCCGAACCATATATAATGTAATGTAATGTAATTATACCGCGACGGGGGACACTTTGTTCAATTCTCGTCGCTAAACTTCTGAAACCATCCACTGTATATTTTAATACATCATTTAAATTTCTACCAGTGGTCTTGTAATAATTCTTAAAGAGTCCTAACTGATTCTTCATCACGACAATCGCTCGGTCATCTCAAGATGCGATCTCCAGCTCCCAGGGATACGACACGCCGTCCCTATTCTGGTGTCAGAAGTTGGGGTTGGGCACAGTCCACTGAAGAAAATTCAAACATCGATTATTCTACGTCTCAAGAGACGTTCATCATCCGGCATAGCTTAGGTTGCATAGCGACTGCCGCGGTGTGAAGGGACTGCCCTGCACTGTATCGCAAATCAGCTGGATGCTGTACGACACGCTACTAAGGCTACTCGAACTCTGACCGGAGAATGTTTGTCGACAAACCAGCATCACTAAAAAACACAGCGAGATTATTTTTAGAGGCCACTGAAGATCCTTTTCTGAGAAGAATAATCCACTAGCCGATCCAGTACCAGCTACCAGATCAGCCCCTAAGCAGCGAATCCACTACCGAGAATCCTGCTTCCAACGGCTCGTACAAGCTGCGAACCATCTTCATTTTCCGGGAACTTCGTGGGACCCCACCAGTGCACTGCCGCAGCCCCGTAGGAGCCACTGGTAAGTTGCACTCAGATTGCAACCCTTGGAAGATCAGCTAATATTTTAAAGTGTCACTTTAAATTAGTACCGTTTAAAATATTAGCTTGGATAATCAGGGAAGTTTTTCCTCCGGGACGACATCGTTCAAAAGACCACGAGTTAACTTGCAATACGGACGTACCTTGATTCCATCTAAAACTTTAAACCTTAGTTTTCAGTCTGAGGTTAAGTATCAGAAAGGTTTTCCTTCGGGACGACATCGCCTGAATGCCTCGAGATAACTGAGGACTTTGGGCTAAGTCCTGATACGTAACCTGGCCTGGTTTGTAAATCGGAAAGATTTTCCTTCGGGACATCGCCCAAATACTGCGATAACACTGCAGGATAACGGCTAAGTTCAGATTTCAACCAGAACAAATAAGCGTGTGCACAATAAGATACTCCCATGTCTGCAGAATAACATACTTCCATGTTGAATGTCGGTAAATTTTTATACACAACCCTAATTCTAGACACTGCCAAATCAAGGGTACTAGTGGCTGGTTCAAAATTAAAATACTACCGTTAATTGTAAAGGACCAATTGTAAAAGAAGCATGGACGTTGACAACAATAGTAACGCGTCCGACACCTCCCGGTATTGTACTATAGAAGCTATGAAGCAGACTGCTCACCTTTTTGACGGAGGATGAGAAAATTGAGAGATCAATGAAAATGTTGACGTCGTTTTTGAACTCGTAGACCCCAGCAAACATTATATCCTCTTAAAGTTCGCAAGAGCCAAAATTACAGGGGATGCACGATCCAAATTGAAGGTCAGAGAACTGAAGCATAGCTGGAGGTTAGTATATTTGAAGAAAACTACGCTATTAGGCTTACACTATACTATTATGCTTGCAAAATGTTTAGTGCTAGACAAAGTGAGAATGAAAGCATAGCCTCTTGGGAACACAAAATAGACGAGTTACAAACTGACCAAAGGGAAGGAAGCTGCCAGGCGGATTTGTAAGCCAGAAGAGATATTAGGAGCGATTGGCCTCATTAATCACTTAGGGAAGGCCTGCTTTTTATAAGGACTATAAAACGAATGCATACAAACAATCGTTCGAAGTAGAGGGGAGTCAATCCTATCTCAGGCGATTGAAATATCACTGGAGGAAGAAAGCGCTATTCTTTCAGTGAAAGAAAAATCACCCACCGCAGCCAATGCCCCCCCCCCCCTTAAGGAGCAACAAATGTAATAAGTTAGGCCCCACGGCCAACAGATATTAAATCCCGGATATGTTCCCCGTTCCCAATGCGAAAGCTATAAATAGACGTTTTAATTGCGGTCCTGAAGGGCACGTCGCTAAATACTGTCGGCGGAGACCGACGCATAGAAGCGGTTTCGGTAGACAAACCGAAAATCCTTATGGGAGTGTCGGTAAAGACACTCGATATAAGAGCGGTGTCGGTAGAGACACCAACAAATCAAATGGAGCCCAATGCAAGGGTTGGATCAGATCGGAAAACGACGGACGGAGGTTGTGGAGCAAACCGACTGCTGCCCGCCGGATCAAGTGAATGGTTGCCCGCAATTCACGGTTAACGAGTGTAAGGAACAACACGAATCGAAATTAGACAACAATAAGGGTTGATTTCAGTAAAACAGGAAAGATGAAATTTCTCATAGATACTGGAGCAGAAATTTCAGTTGTAAGGAGTACCAGTTTCAGACCAGGATTTAGCTATAATCCACTAAGGGCATTAACATAAAAGGAATATCTAATTCGGCTTTGAGAACTTAAGGTACTACAAGGTTAAAACTGTTGACAACGCATGAAACCACGCACTATTTCATGTACCGAGAAATGACTTTGGTTGTCAGTATGATGGAATTCTAACTCAGGACTTTTGGAAAAACAATAGAGCCACTATCAATTATTGTAACTGTACAATCACTATGGGCGAGGTAATTACGAGTCCCACAAGTTAACTCCCTAAACTCGAACTGAGAGTACTGTACAACAACCCACTAAATCTAAACGGCTAAGGATAGTATCTAAAAGAAAAATTGTACATGGAATGTGCTTAGCAGAGTCATTAACGGAAAAAATTAATGGATATTGCATCACTAGCATAGTGAACACGTTACAAAAGGGATATTACGATCCATTCCCCTCTCGATGAACTAGAAGAGATAGGAGATGAATGTGACGGTGCCGCTCTAATGCTCCCAAGTTCAGAGGTCGAGATCAAAGACAGATTATCTAAGTTACGAGATGAGATGTGGACAGATTTGAGTAATGAGGAAAGAGATCCTCTTGTCAAAATCTGTGTGGTGTTTAATGATATCTTCCACTTACCTGGTGACACAATGAAATTTACCACTGCTACTGAACACACCATCCCGACTCCGACAATCGACCATATGCGAGGAATAAATACAAAGTCTTACAGAATACCCGAAATACACAGGGAAGAAGTCCAAAAACAAACGGAACAAATGCTACTTGATGGAATTATAGTTCCAAGCTCTAGTCCTTGGAACTCCCCCATCGTAGTAATCCCCAAGAAAACAGATGCATCAGGCAAAAAGAAATGGAAGACAGTCGTAGATTTTAGAAAACATAATAACGTCACAATTGGCGACAGTTTTCCTATAACCGTTATATCGGAAATTCTGGACGCTCTACGCAAATCTAAATATTTTTCCACAATAGATTGCGCTAGCGGATTCCTGCAGGTACCTGTAAAGCTTGAGGATCAGGCTAAGACAACCTTTAGCACCCGAGGACACTTCCAATATACAAGGATGCCTTTTGGTTTGAAAGAAGCCCCTTCCACCCTTCAAAGGTAAATGACTACCATCCTTAGTGACATACACAGAATTAAATGCCTAGTCCATCATGACCACGTGGTAGTTTTCGGAAAGAACTTAAAAAGTACATAATGAGAGAATTCACGAGATCTTTAGTAGAATGAAGAAATATAAAATGAAGCTACAACCGAACAAATGTGAGTTCTTGAATAAGAAGTTTCTTATTAACGACATCATGGGGCACACAGGCGTAAGACCTGATGAGAAAAGAATAAAAGCCGTGAAGGAATACCCCGAACCAAGAACCACCCAAGAGCTTAAAGGTTTCCTTGGTCTTGCAGGATATTATAGGTGATTTATTCCAAATTTTATTAAAATTGCTAAACCACTGACAGAACTGCTAATGAAAAACGCACCCTATGTTTGGAATGACAAAACAAACGAAGCCTTTGTCTACCTGAAAACACTGCTAACCGAACCCCTACTGCAGTACCCGGACGTTTCTAGGCCTTTCATATTAACCACTGATGTCAGTAACGACGCTATTGGCGCCGTACTAAGCCAAGGCTCCATAGGAAAGGACCCCCCCCCCCATCGCGTACGCGAGCAGAACGTTGAATAACACCGGAAAGAACTACCCCACGATAGAATTGAAGCCATCGTGTGGGGATGTAAATATTTCAGACAGTACTTACACGGTAGGAAATTCACCATAGTGACCGACCACCGTCTCCTCACCTGGACATTCAGCAAAGACCCCAGCTCCAGTATTCTGAGATGGCGGTTAAAACTCGAATATGAATATGAAGTGGTGTATGAAAAGGGTTCCAGCAACACTAACGATGACGCGCTAAGTAGAAATCACCTCACTGAAGATCACACTGACGACCATGAAATTGAAGTAGGACCAACAAAGGAAGAAAAACAAGCTTTTTCAGGAATTACACGAAAAACCAGTCCGTCACCAAGGTATGAATGGAACATATGAAACCTTTCACTTCATGGCCAGGAATGAAGCAAGAGCTAGAAGAATACGTGAGACACTGTGAAACTTGTCAAAGAATAAAATCATGGAAAACAAAACCAGGATGCCAATGAAAATTACAACCACACGTGAAGTGGTTTGGGAAAAGTGTGCTCTCAGACATTGTCGGTCCCTGAAGTCAAACCTTAGACGGAAACAAGTATTTGATGTTTCAATTTAACTATCCAAGTACTCTAGCTATACCAATCGCATAAGAAGACGCTATGACTATAGCCAAGGGTTTTGTAGAAGTTATTTTAAAATTCGGTATTCACCAGATTAGACTGACCGATCTAGGTTCAAATTTTTTGTGTGAAATTTTTACTAGTGTTTGTAAACTTTTGAAAATTAGGAAAATTAAATGCACTGCTTACCACCCCCAATCTAACAGAGCTCTAAAGAGAACTCATCGTGTATTGGTTTAATATCTCCGATATTTCATTCTGGAAGACCAGAGTAATTGGGACAAATGGCTACCATACGCCATCTTCGTGTTTAACCCCACACCTCACACTGTCTAGGGATTTACCCCCATGAATTACTATTTGGTAAGAAACCCAACATACCTGGGGTACTACACAAGGAACCCCACCCCCCCCCCCCCCAACACCTAGTTAAACAAAACAACGAAACAGACGGACGAACCCATCCACCACCCGTA
>Ga0123352_10003566_pt1 | contig 22561 bp, 21 predicted proteins | sample TergutLab28metaG_FD_89700 | JGI IMG/M metagenome (GOLD analysis project Ga0123352, IMG submission 89700) | Labiotermes labralis P1 segment gut microbial communities from Petit-Saut dam, French Guiana - Lab288 P1 | ecosystem: Host-associated > Arthropoda: Insects > Digestive system > Gut ...
GGAGTTACTCCAGTTACTGTGCGAAAGTCAGCTTCGTTGTAGTTTTTTAGGTTTTCGTACTTTGTTGTTTTCATAATTTCTATTATAGCTTGTATCTTGTTTCGTAACAAGTCTATTGCGAGGAGTCTAACGCGCTTTGCGTCTAACGCGCGTAGCGTGTTGTCCTCGCAATGACAATCAAATTTCAATTCATTACAGCTCTAATAACGGATTGGAGCGCAAACGATATTTGGTGATAATATGATTATTTTCGAAGAATTCGCCGAAATTTTAGACGAAATAGCCACCGCCCTTCCAAAGGAGATTTATGTCCGCTTAAACGGCGGCGTAAATCTCCAGCCTGGGCTTAAAATCCACCCTGAGAGCCTGGCAAATGACCTGTTTACCCTGGGCGAGTATAATTATAACGAACTTGGCCGTTATATAAATATATATTACGGCTCTTTTTCGCGTATGTATTACGGGCTTTCAAAAGACGCGCTGAAAATAGAAATTGAGCGGGTGTTAAAACATGAATTTATACATCATTTAGAGTCCCTTGCAGGTGAGAATGATTTGGAAGTTGAGGATATGGTTTTTTTGGAGAAATATAGGAAGGGATTGTTGGGTTAATAGGATGAGCTCGTTAAAAGCTGTGAACGCGTAGTGCGGGCGGCTTTTAACAAATAACGAACGGAGTGAGTCATGCGGAAATTCTTCTACGAATTTAAAGACTTTGCCCTTAGGGGCAATATGATGAGTATGGCAGTTGGGGTGATTATAGGGGCTGCTTTTCAAGGGCTTATAACATCTTTGACAGATAATATCCTATCTCCTATAATCGGCTTATTTACACGGCAAAATTTTGACTTGCTGGAATTACATGCCTTTGGTGTGGTACTGCGTTACGGTGCATTCCTTACGGCTCTTATAAATTTTGTAATTATGGCTTTTGTGGTGTTTTTAATGATACGTGGGATGAATTATCTGCTGGCCCTCGGGCATAAAAAAGAGCAAGCAAAAGCGGAAGCTGAGCCTAATTGTCCATACTGCAAAACTGTAGTCCACAAAGAAGCCATCCGCTGCCCGGCATGTACATCAGAGATATCGGAGATTAAGGAAGGGGCTTTATGAAATCAATTTCAAACAGTACAAAAACTAAAATTACTGTTGATATTTTTATGAGCGTATTTCTCATACTCTCTTTTGTAAGGTGGGATGATGAAAATTTTATCTTTCATCTTGTTGTAGGGTGTGCTTTCACTTTATTTTATACAGCTCATGTGCTGATACATAGGAAATGGCTAAATGCCGTAACAAAATCCGCTTTTAGCGGGAAGATAAATAAATCCCTTAAGGGTAAATTTATAGTTGATATTCTCCTAATTATTGTTTGGGATATTGCGATTATTACGGGGTTTCTCGCAATTGCAAATCGGGCTGTATTTGGCAGTATCCATGGGCTTAGCTCAAGGGTAGGGCTTGTACTTGTACTTATCCACGCCTATCAGCATAGAGGGCAGATAAAGTCGTATTTTAAAGGGAAATTTTAAGATGAAATATTTTGTGACAATTTGTATTTTGCTGCTTATGACCGGCTGCGTGAGAGCGGAGCCTGCCCCACCGGCATATATCATTGAATATATACCTATCTCCGAGCCTCTGCCATACTATGCGGAACCGGAAATTGAATACAAATACGAAGTTGACGATGACTACGAGTATGAATATGAAGAGTATATTTTTGTCCCTATATTTAAGCGGGAACCCCTCCCTGAGGATATAATCGATTTTATTACAGGGGTTACTTTTAGGGATGATACCCCCTTTTCCTACGATTTTCTCACTTACCTTACCATTACACATGTTAATTTTTATGGGGAAAACCGAATCGGGCATATGATAGTTGCCGATGAGATAGGTGATGAGGTTTTAGAGATTTTTAGGGAGATTTATGAGGCAGGCTTTCCTATTTACAGTATTCGTCTAATAGATTATTTTGACGCTGATGACTATTTGTCACTTGCGGCAAACAACAGTTCAGCATTTAATTTTCGCTATATTGCAGGGACAAATATAATCTCCCGCCACGGTTTTGGCATGGCAATTGATATTAACCCAATACAAAACCCATATTTGCGGGGGGATGTACTTTTGCCTGCGGCCGGTTATGCCTATTTAGACAGAGATAATGTACGCCCCGGGATGATTGTGCCCGGAGACGTGGTTTACACTGCTTTTATAAGCCGCGGCTGGACTTGGGGCGGGAATTGGACATCGCTTTTAGATTATCATCATTTTGAGAGGCGTCATTAAAACCTGCGGATTTTAAAAAACTGAAAGGAATAGAATAATTATGGCAAACATTATTACATTTGACGGCAAAACCCCAAATATTCACAAAAACACTTTCCTGGCCGTAAGCGTTGATATTATTGGGGATGTAACTTTAGAAGAGGGGGTAAGTATTTGGAACAACAGTACAATCCGCGGTGATATGAACTCTATCCGTATCGGCAAATATACCAATATACAGGATAACTCCGTAGTTCATGTGGATACCCCTCATGAAAAAACCCCTCATGTTGGACCTACTGTTATTGGAGAATATGTAACCATCGGTCATGGTGCTATTATCCATGCCTGCACTTTGGAAGATGCCTGCCTTATTGGCATGGGTGCCATCATCCTTGACGGTGCGGTAGTTGGCAAAGGCACAATTGTAGGCGCAGGTGCTGTAGTGCCTCCTCATATGGTTATCCCACCCTACTCTATGGTACTTGGAGTCCCCGGCAAGGTGATAAAGAGCCTGCCTGAGGAGAGCTTAGAGGAACGTATTGCACACGCTAAACGTTATTGGGAGCGGACAAGTAAGTATTGAAATAAGAACAGCCCCATTTCCAACCGGAGTGGGGCTGTTTGTATCTGGCTGACTATGAGTTATAGTAGAAATATTTGATAAAATCAATATTAGCTTTAAACACCCTGCTTTCATCCTTAAGTATATTTTTATACATTTCACTTAAAAAATCTTGCAAATTCAAGCCTTCGTATTCTTCTTTTAGCTGCTCAATCTTAGTCCTGATAGGTGCCTGCACATTTTCACGTAAAAAATCTGCCATCAGTATGGGAAGCGGATTAACTTCTGACCCTCCAAATTCCTTTTGCAAGAAATCTTTGGCATCCCCCTCTTCTAAGCCCTCTATTAAATTCTCTATGACTTCCTGCATATTTACATTATCATCTTTATTAAGCATTAGAAGCACTGCCATAATACGTAATGCAGGTGCAATATTCCAATCTTTTTTGTTGTTTCTAATATATTCATCAAAAATTCTTATATATTCTTCAGGCTTTGTAATACCCAGCATTTCCACCATAAAAGTGTCTGCCGCCGCATCTTGATAAAACATCTTTAACTCATTTAGCCAAGCTTCATAGTGTTCTATAAATTCATTATAATTATCATTTATAGCCCTATAATAAGTCCCTTGCCCTGAGTGCCTATTATCCTGTATTTTAGCTTTAATGAATTTTAGAATCACCTTCTTATATTCATTAAGATACAGAGGGCATTTTTTAGGGTCTCTATAAAGGCAGCCTTTTTCTTCCAGTGCTTTACAATATTTGTGATTGCACATAAATTTACCAATCTCAAGGTTAAGCCCGTCTAACAAGTGTCCTATACTAAATTCATTCAAAGTCATGTGTTTATCCACAATTTCTTTATAAACTAAAGGTATAGTATATACAATAGCATCTCCTCTGTAAAAATTATTTCTTATATGTCTTTCACAAAAACGAATACCGTGCCCAATTTCGTGTAATACATAACAAATTAAGTATGGATTATGTATATCATCAAAAGGAATTGTATAATTCCACAAATCTTGAATAAATTCCTCGTCTTCTTCCAAATAAGATGTCCCCACTATTTTATGAGCCGTGGGATTATTAGCAATGTCAGCTGTAACGTATGCATAGCTTGTTTTATTTCTCCCTTCATTGAAGGCATTATATAGTTTTCTTATAAAAATTGAATAAGATATCAGTACTTTTGCACTAGCCCTGGTAAATCTGATATTACTTTGAGGCACTTCGAAATCCATCCGGCTTGAGGCCATCTGATTATCCAAAAATGTGTTTAATGAAGCAATGCCAAACAGCGCAGCCTCTTCATTAATCAATCCATTGTATACAACATCAGCAAAATATATTATAGAATGTATATTTTCGCTAAATTTCTCATATGAATACGCAACATGATATGCGCGGATAAGCAGCTTTATAACAGATGATTTAAGGGTATCAGGCAAGTTTTCCATAGAATCTATATCAATAATAATATTTTCAACACCGGCAAGAAAATCCGCTTTATCTATTTCCTTGTTATCATCAATATAATCACCTAAATCTAAACTTAAATTTTGGTTTTCTGAATACCCTGCTCCAGACCTGTCCCCGCTATATTTTATGAAAAATTGAGTATTAGTCTCATAGATATCTTCTTGAAATTCTTCCTTCTTAGGGTTTAGATAACCACCTGAAATAAAAAGCCCCATTAGAGCCTGCATAATTTCTTTACTTGTAATCTTTATATAAAGGTCTATATCGAATTTGCCAAATATATAATGTACATCAATCTCCAGCTCATCTATGGCTGCTTTATCTTTATTGCTTAGAGCTTCGCCTTTATCATTTAAGGATTTCCTAAGCTCATCTTTGATTTTTTTAATAACTTTACCGGACTCATAATTTTTAGAGAGACCAAGCCGTATAGACAACCCGATTTCCCTGTTTTTTTCATCCTTCAACTTATCTATCCCATTATAGTCAAAGCAGGTTATAGCGTATGTACATCGTACTAGTTTATAAGTTTCTATTTTACCATCTTTTTTTAAGGAAAACTGCAAAGTCCGCAGCTTATACAAAACCTCCATTGCATTCCATATAGAATTGCTTTTCATAGCAATTACATAATCACTTGTACAAAGAGTGCCAAACAGCTCAAAAGAAAAGTCCTGATCGGAAAAATTCAACTCTTTTACAGATGCCTGTATATACTCTTGTATGGAAAGCATATCCCTTTTATATGTTGCATTTCTATGTATGTCTAAAATCGCAAATACCGTAAAAGGCTTATCAGTATCTTTCTCATGAATTTTAATATCCACAGATTTTTCCAAACGATATAAGAGGATTTTTTGACGGGTGTTAGAAAGAACCCGCCTCCTCTCTTCCGCGTCCAGTTTTGATATATTACGGTAGCCTTCAAGTGCTGTTACAGGCTCTATTTTAATACTATCAAAATTCATAAAAGTTAGATAATCAAAATGGCTTTCAATTTCAATCCCTTCTATCGGCACTAAGCGCTTGAATAATCTAATAATATAGCCCTGAGCTGACATCAAAATCTCTCCTAGTATTTTCTCTTTAAAGTAAAAAAAGGCACAAAAATAGTAGATGTGCCGCTGCTCTATTTAAATAAAAACCATCAGGTTTTAGCCTGCATGTCTCTTTTGCAAACTTTTTCTATCTTGTTTAAACCATTTCCACCGAGCTTTTAATTCTATACCCTTACCTTTTACACTTCCAAATAAATCGTTGGGACATTGATATGCAAATGTATAAGAAGACTCCAGCCCTGATGCTGTTGATTTTGCATTTTCAGGTAATCTTTTCACTCCCTATTTTCACTCCTTGACTCTCCTTATTTACCAGAGAAGAAATATTAACTTAAGCATACCACAAAAATCCATAGTAGTGCTATCATATTTATGTTAATTTTTTATTATATTTATATTAAATTTATGTATCATATTTATTAATTATTTGCAAATCACTCTTTTTTATCCTTCCTAAAATCTATATATCTATAAATTAGCATAAAACCAAAAAGTAAAAATAACGAGACCGCAAGGGTTATATTGATTTTTACAAGAGTTCGCCCATCCCAGATTATATTTCTAGTCGAAAATATGTTAACACCTATAATCGAAAAAACTGCTATTAAAAGCACTGCCAGCTCGATGACCCTTATTTGCAGCCGGTCTTCTGTTTTTGCTATAATGCCCCTCAGTTTCTCCTCGGTATAATTTCCTACGGTTTTTTCTATGCTTTCATGTTTTTTATCTAATTCATCAAGCCTGTTATTTACACCGGTTTTTTCATTTAGTAAAATATATTCCATACTTGCATTATGCTCTTCTTTGAATTTATCAAACTCACTTTGCCAATTTTTTTCAAATATATTTAATTCATCCATTTTTGATTGAATTTGAACGATAAAAGCATATTGCAAGCCAAACAAGCTGTCAGAAATTGCTTTATCGCTGCAAAAGCCAATATTTAACTTTTGGGATATTGCCAAAAATTTATCCAGATTATCTTCATTAAGCAAGCCAAGTAGTATATCCAATATAATCAGGGACTCCAATTCCACCGAAACAATATCATTTTCAATATCCGCATTCTCGCTCCCTAGGTCTTCAATTTGATTTTCATATTTACTACAAATCGTATTACCTTCAGCTTCACGAATCTCAATATTTCTCGATAAAACCCAGCGGATTATACTTTTCACAGTCCTCTTTGCTAAATCTGTTTCCATTTCACCAAAAATATCATAAATAGTCTTGGCAGTAGTTATAACGCGCCTATCCCCGTCAATAAGAACTGTCCCTAAGCCTATCTTGGATAATGTAAGCTGATTATCTAAATTTTTAAGTAAAATACCATAAATATAATCAGGGGTTTTGCCATAAATCTCTTCGTATGATAGAGAATCCGGAAACTCACAATCAGCCCAGCACCTTAATGCCTCAAGTGTTGTCCAGTCCCTCAAATTTTTTTTATTATTATTACTTTCACAGGCTTCAAAATATATATAGAGATTAGAAGTCACACAAATGCACCCCTTGTCATTAGTATAAACATACTATAGCAAATACCGACAAAAAGTTCAACTATTTTTTCAACTAATAATTCTTAAAAGATAACGAATAATCAACCTTTCAGCTTTTTAACATATCTATGGATAAAAAACTTAAATTTCCCGCCGGATTCCTTAATTTTGCCATACATGTTAAAGTAATTGTTTTTAATGAAATTGGCATCAAACTGGTTTATTTCAATTTCGGAATAACGGGCACGGGAGAAGATTTCCGCCGCTGTTCTAAGCTGCATAACGGCTAGGGGTGCCATTTTTTCTATCCTTTTTGCGTAGCTTATTGAAGATTCGTAAGGGTTCATAGGCAGGCCGTAAAAGTCAAGGAGTTCCACAAGCCCTTTAAAGCCTTCCAGCACTGACTGGCGGTATTCATCCCCTCTTATTATCCGGTGGCGTTTATCTTCCTCGGCTTTTCTTATAAACATATAGGAGCCTAAGGCCAAAGCCGCCGCAACTATAACTACGATTAATGGGTTTACATCAGTCCTCTCCTGGGTTTGAGGGCCTATAACAGGCATAGCCGTACCTACCTCAATATCCTGCCCCATTAGATACATCATCCATTCCATCTCATAATATTCATCAATCCACCAGTCATCCCATTCAGAAGGAAATTCAAAAGGGCTGCCATCGTAAGGCAAATTCCAAAGATAAGGAGGCGTCGCTTCAAAAACTACCCAGCCTACGCCTTCAAAATAAAGCTCAGCCCAGGCGTGGGCATTTACGCCAAATACCGCGAAAAAACCGTCCCCCGCTTGCTGCTCAGGCAGCATAAAGCCTATATTATACCGGCTTGGGATACCGATAATACGCGCCATAACAGCCATAGCCGTAGCGTGGTAAGTACAGTACCCTTCCCGTACATCAAATAGGAAATAGTCAACAAAATCCCTGTCATAAGGTACATCACCGGGGGTTAGGCTGTATGGTATAGAGCGCAAATAATTCATAATAGCCGTAGCACGCTCAAAATCCGTTTCATAACCTTCCACTATTGTAAAAGTATGCTCAGCTACCCTATCAGGCAAAGTAACAGGCAAAGAAGTGTAATTAGCGTGAACATACTGGGCATAAGGGATACGTATATTTTCAAAAATAGTACTTGTAATCATATCCATTATATTTGTATAGCCTGCGCCTACAGCTTCTAGACCTCCCTGGCGCATCTCAATAAGCTGCGCCTCATAAAAACCCCTGTGGCTGTTAAGTAATGCTTCTTGTATAAAAGGGTCTTCCATATCAACTGTGTAATGGATGAAGCTGTACACAGCGTTCCTGCGAAAAACAGGTGCCACCCTAAGATCCATACCCCGCTGGAGTATTTCATAATCCCCATAAATATTCATCCTAAGGGTATTTGGCGGTCTGAATATTGTGCCTGTCCGGGCGCGGCCTATATTTATTACAAGACGCCGCTGCTGAGCGGCATAGCCCATATTATCGTCAAAAACCATGAGGGTATTGCCTAAATAGCCGTCCAGCTCAAAATTACGCATACCTGTAAAATCCGGCTCTATACGCGGTATAAACTCCTCCTCATCCCTATGGGACATCCAAGCTTGGCCGGTGTAAATATTTTGGGTTAAAGCCGCCAGATAAACCGGTTCATCAGCGAAAACCCACATTATAAAATCGCCGCTTTGGTTAAGATTGCCCCCAAGTCTACCGTCCCGCATTTCAAAACCCAGCCAGCCGGCACTAAAATAGCGAGGCATAAACGGCTCCCTTACAATCCAGTAAATATCCTCATAAACATCCTCTAAAAACCGGCGGCCGGCGGTTACATCCGGCATTGGAGTAATACTGGCAAGAAAAATCACCGCGGCACATACAGGTGCTAATATTAAAACCCGCTTAGGGCTGTTTTTTGCACGTTTAATAAATATTAAAAACAAAGCTAAAAGAAGTAAGAAAAAAGCCGAATGCCGACCGTAAGGCGTTGCGATATTAACTGATAAAAACACCCCCGCGCCTACGGCAAATATAACCGGATAGGAGAATTTAAGGCGCATTAATACTGCCGATAATATGCTTATACCAAAAGCAATAAGCCGCAGCGTCGAATCGTTAAGAGCCCATGTAAAGCCAATTTCCCCGCTCATAAAAAGCCAGGTTTGATTTAAACTATAAATTTGCCCAATAAGAAAATAAGAAGGCTCATCCCCTGTTAAAGACCTGTAGGCAAAAAAAGTAAAGATACAAAGTGCCGCAGTAAAGCCCGCCAAAGTAAATTTATTATAAAGTACTAAAGACGCGGCTAAAACGCCCAAAAAAGTCATAACTGCCATATCCCAAAGGCTTGTATCAAGTATAGTCAGGTAAACAAGCCCTATCATAAGGCTTAGGGCAAACATCCAGCCCAGGAGCATATTAAGTGCGTAGGATATATGTTTGTCCCGGACCCGCAGCAGCGAACGCCCTGGCGTATTAGGCTGGAAGTCTCCCTTTAGTTTTGATTTAAAATTAAAATTGCTCATAACAATCACCTGCCGGATTTGTCTTGTAGGTCAAGGTTCGACTCTACTTGACCTAAGCTAACTCCATAATAATTTACACCTGTTTCATCAAAAACTTGGGATTTCTGGTCTTTATCTTTTTCAAAGAAATGTATAATATTAACGTCTAAACCGTTTATAGCCATGGCTTTTAAAAACTCCTGCACCTTATTGTCAGGGTTTGTTGTCATAACATACAGTGCTGAAATCAAGAAATTAGGATTGTAATACTCATCAAATAAGGACTCCACTTCCAAGGCGTTTATAGGTATGCCGGAAGCGGCAAAAAACAGCCTGTCAAACCCTGCGCCGCTGCCCTCGTAAATCCTTTCGGCTTTATCCTCGTCCATATAGTCAAGCATAACAGGATAATTGTCATCTAAATTGTATTTGCATATGGAAACTGCGGTTTCGATAAGGGAATCCTCCACTTTTGCAGGGTTTACAATGGATTCAAGAGAAATACGGTTGTCAATTATAATAGCTGTAACCATAGTGTTTGTATGGTCATAATTTTTTACTAAAAGTTCATTTTTCTTGGCGGATAATTTCCAATGGACACGTTTCATACTGTCGGAGTAAATATATTTACGTACATCCGTAACAGATGAGTAATCCTCAAAAGAGGCTTTACGGCTAACTCCCGCCTCCTCTGAAGGGGCAATTGAAAACATCTCATCAGAAAAAGGTACGACATTAGGACATACAATTAGTATTGCCGAGTTTTTTATCTTCTTCCTCAGTTTAAAAATCCTAAGAAAGTCGTACATATCAACGTATTCAACCCCTACAGGGCAAACCCCCCGGTAAAAACTTTTAATATTACACCCGAAATCAACCTCTTCTTTACCGTATAGCTCAAATTCCTCAGAAGCCTTACGTAAAAAGTCCGAGTCGCTGACGCCCCCTTCACCGCTGCCAAATTCAAGAGCCTTAGAAGGGATAATAAAGCCTGCCTGGACAATAGCATAAGAGAAAAAGCGGCATTTTATCTTAGCGGAGTAACTTGCACTCTCCCCCTTCATAATCATATGCTCCGACAGTTCCTGATTACACTTAAGTCCCAGCCAGGATAAAAATAAAAGCCCAAAAGATACAGCCGCAATAAGCAAAAGAGCCACAAGCATTATAAAAGAGCCGCGGCTGCCTGAAATAGCAAGGCTTATTATGGATAACATTATCATAAATGCGTATATTAAGCGGTTTTTAGTCAATACAGCTATTCCTCCGTCAGTTTATCTGGATTGCGGCCTTGCTAACACAGAAAAACAATCTCACCCTTTAGCACCTGTGTTCAATCAGGGTAACAGCTTATTGAACACAGGTGCTTATATCACAGGTGCTTTAAGCCCTTGCAAAATGTCCCCTATAATCACCTCCGGGGTAATTTTCTTAAGGCGTGATTCATGGCTTACAATAACCCTATGGGACAATACCGGTGCCGATAGTTCCATTACATCATCAGGGAGGCAGTAGTCCCTGCCTTTAATGTAGGCATAGGCTTGAGCAGCCCTATGCAGGCACAAAGTAGCCCTTGGGCTTGCACCTAATGCCAATGATTTCTGCTCTCTCGTGGCACGAGTAATGGCAACAACATATTCAGCCACGGATTTATCCATATGTATGTCCAAAACGGCATGCTGCATATTTATAATTTCATCAGATGATACCACGGTTTCCAAGGCTTGGAGGGGAGTGTCCTTCTTATGACGCTCCAAAATCGAAAGCTCCTCATCCTTATTAGGGTATCCAATGGAAATTTTCATAAAAAACCTGTCAAGCTGAGCCTCGGGCAATGGGTATGTACCAAGGTATTCAATGGGGTTTTGGGTAGCAAAAACGATGAAAGGTGTTGGGGTTTTATAAATATTACCATCTACCGTAACCTGATTTTCCTCCATAACCTCCAAAAGGCTGGACTGGGTTTTAGGGGATGTGCGGTTTATCTCGTCCGCAAGGACAAACTGGCTCATTATAAGCCCCGGATGATATTCAAAATCCCCAAGTTTTTGGTTATACATGGAAAAGCCCGTAATATCAGAGGGCATAATATCCGGCGTAAACTGTATACGTTTAAAAGAACAATCCACAGATTTCGCCAATGCGGAGATAAGGCTGGTTTTACCCACTCCCGGCATATCCTCAATCAACACATGACCGCGGCTTAGAAGAGACACAATAACAAATTCAATAGCCTTACGCTTGCCTACAATTACTTTTTCAACATTGTCGATAATATTATTTAAAATTGCGGGGGTATTTGACATACACGCCTCCTCTGGCAGTTATTTTGTGTGGATTTTAGTATATCATATATTTATGATAAGTTCAATATAAAACGCCTGCAGTTGCACAGGCAGCAATTTAAGATTCATAAATAATTTCACCATTTTTTCTGATATACTCTAAAAACCCACTGTGGTCACTTGCTGTATCCATCATATGGGGCTCGATATAACCACCAACATCCCAAGCAAGACCTACTAAATAAGAGGATACTTCAAGCCAATCCCCTTGGAAATCGTTAAAGACAACAGCAACATCTATATCACTATATTCATGTGGGTTGCCATTTACATATGACCCAAAAAGAATCATAGTTTGAGGTTTTAAAGTTTTTAAAACCTCATTTGCAAAGCGATTAACTATTTCTCTAACAGCTGCTTTATCCAACGCAAAAACACCTCCGTTTGTGTAAAAATATTTTTGCAATAATCAATTGTCAATGCCTGAACAATTTTTTCCTTATACTCCGGATATCTTGCTTCAATATGCAATGGCATTAGTTTTTTAAGTAAGTCTTTTTGATCATCATTTAAAATATCGAACACATCACAAATAAGCGCAAGCCTACGCAAATCGTGAGTTTTTGGAGGAGTTTCATTTGTTTTTTCTACAATTACAGCTTTTAACGCCTTTTCGGCAACAAGATGGCAAATAAAGCCCATCCACAGCAGCTGCCCCGTATCCAGCATAGCTTTTGCGGTGACTAAATCGCTGTCACACATTTCCAGCCAATAATCAGTTTTACTATTCATCAACCTGCTCCTTTCTCTCGGAGCTTTTTTAAAGGGGATAACTAAAAGCTATTCATACATTAATTAATAATTATACATCTAATATATATGATTTGCAATGCCAAATGAGGCTAACTACATGGAGTTCCTTGTAATTTACATACCCCCTGCCCGCAAAAGCCTAAACCCATTATCGTACACCAAAAACTCCCCATCTCTAACTTCTCTAAACCATATGCCGCTTTTGTTCATCCGAGGCACAGAAAAATTGCCGGCATTTTCTGTATCAAAGCTAATATATACAAAGCTGCCGACGCTCCCTGCATTTGCGAGAGGAAAACGGCGTATAATTTTACCGTAAGCAGCTCCACCGTCCTCGGCGACTACAAGACTTCTGCCGTCCGCGCTAAAAGCCGCGTTACGGGTAATAAAAGGGCGGTAGGTGCCAAATATATTACTCCGGTTGATTGCGACTATACGTTCATTCATAATGTCTAACTCCTGGTTATATATATTTACAGGTGCCATAGTATCAAGATTGATAACCCCAAACAACATTGAGTCGTTTTGGCTTGCAACAGTAAGATAATAGAGCATGAACTGCCCATCAGCCGTAATATCTTTCAAAGCAAGATAGTATAGACGGTTGTCGTATTCAAAATCAAGTCTGTGAGCCTCGCCGTTTTCGTATATATAAATCCCCCATAAAGGGTTGTTTAAAGGTCCTGCAACTGAGAAAAATACCCGTCCTCCTCTTTCGATAATTTTATACTCAACAAAGCCGCCGCTTGGAGGTTCAAACAAGTATGACATATTTTCACCGTCTATATCCACAACTGCAAGCCAATTGCCCATTAAGGTGCGGCGGGCAAAATAAACCCTTGCCGAATCCTCGGAAAAAGCAGGCAAACTGTCAATTATATAAACCCCCTCAGATCCCATATAGCGGACAAAGTCCGCCCCGGGGTCTGTTAGGTTATACAGCCGGTTTTCCTCAATATTGCCGATGAAAATACTGGAATCCGACACAAACTCCTCGGCACCGCTGTTAAAAAAAGCAACCATAGACTCATCAGGTGACCAGGCTATCATCCCATAATCGATTATATAATTTGGGGGTAGGCGGAAAGAGGCACTTAGCCTAAATTCCGACTCCCTTATTTCGTATATATCCATATAACTTCTGCCGCTATGGACGGCGTACACAGCCACATAGCGGCCCCCAGGAGATAGAGAAACCGCAGGCGCATCCCCTACATCCAAGCTTTCTATATAGGCTGAGCTTAAGGCTCTCATGGCATCCTGGCGTATAAGCGCTGCGCGCTCAAGGGATGAGTTTACCACAAAGCTTTCCATAAATATATTGTACAGTTCACCTTGGGCAGCGGCATTTCTTTGGCGGGCAAGAAGGCGTTCAAGTACACCTGCCGCGTTTTCAAAAAGCCCCTCCTCCCTGTAGTGTGCAGCAAGGCGCAAATAAGCGTAAGGGTCGTTTGGCACAAGGTTTATAAGGTCTCTTAAAGTGTTTGCGTACATTTGCCCATTGCCTTCATAAGCCCATACATCCGCCAAAAGCCTAAGTTTTATGGGAGTAATTTCCCCTTCCGTGTCGGATAAATGCTCCAGAGCACGGTCAAATTCACCTAAATTGATAAAAGCCTCCCCCATAAAAGCATTTAGCTCAGAGCCTCTGATACCTGCAATCCTAGCCTGGGAGAAGGCTGCAACGGCTTCGTTATAGCGGCTCTCACCTATCCGCTCTCTGCCGATTTCAAACATACGCCGCCCATAAGCAGGTATGATTAAGCTAAACATCAAAACAGTGGCAATAATTACCCCAGCCACAGAAGGCAGATATTTAGCGGTTTTTTTATAGTAAGGATCTATGATTACTTTATATTTGGCAATTTTGGATCTTAGACGGTTCGTTTTCACAAACAAAGATTCTATAAAAGGCAAGAGCTTTTTTTCGGTTTTTTTGCCGCAGCCTGGACAATATTTGGAAAGCATATCCATTTTTTTACCGCAAAATGTGCAAAACATGGCTAAATTCAACCTCCTAAGGGGGATTTCAATAGTTAAGTTGAATTAGTATTTCCAAGTTTTTACCATTAATGCATATTTTTCCATAAAAAAATGGGAGCTTTATGACAAATGAACATGTCACCGCCTAAGCCCCATCTTACCAAGAATCAGCTCCTGCATAGCAAGCATCTCTTTTTCATCTTCAGGATTTTCGTGGTCGTAACCCATACAGTGAAGCATGGCGTGGGCTGTTAGAAAGCCCGCTTCCCGCTCAATTGTGTGGGCATAATCTTTGGCCTGGGAGAAGATTTTTTCATAGCAGATTACAATGTCACCTAAAAATAAAATGCCTGAAAATCCTTCCTCCGCCGGGAAAGACAGTACATCTGTAGGGACATCAATGCCTCTTTTAGCCTTGTTAATTTCCTGCATATTTGGAATATCTACTATTAGTATATCAACGGAACAAGGCTTTGTAATGCCCTCCGCCTTAACTGCCGCTTTTGCCGCGCTTATTATGGTTTCTTTTAAGCTTTCGGATAATTTGTCTGTTTCGTCATGTAGATTTATGGTCAATTGGAGTCCTCCGAGGGGTATAAATTACGATCTCAACAGCTTCTCCCATCGTAATTGCAAGGAGGCTAACGACGAGGGGGCGGTTTTAGCGTCGCAGACTCTAATCCGCAAGGCGGGCTGCGCCCGCCTGAGGAGAATAGCTGTCCGCGAACGAGCAGGAACCTATTGAAACACAGTTTCAATAGGTAGCGGAAGTGAGCAAGCTATTCATACTACCCGTACATCGTTTAAAACTTTTTCGCAAAGCGCAAAAGCTTTAAACGACAAGGCTTTGCCCACTCTACGCCCGCTCCACCTTTGGATAAGGTATCCGCTCATGATACATACCCTTAAACACCCGCATAAAAGCTTTTGCTATAATATCTAAATCTTTTATGGTCAAGCCGCTGTCTATAAGCTGACCATCGTCTAATTTATCCTTAATTAAAGAGCGTGTAAAAGCCTCAATCTCCTCCACCTGGCGGCTGGCTGAAAGCATGGATCTAACTGCCGCTTCAACCGTATCCGCAAGCATTACAACAGCGGATTCCTTGCTTTGGGGAGTGAGATTTTTATATCTAAAATCTTTTTCGTCAAGTTCATCCTCAGGGTGTTCTTTTTGGGCCTTATGGTAGAAATATTTTATAAGGCTGTTGCCGTGATGCTCCGCTATAATATCTCTAACCACCGCAGGGAGCTTATATTCATTAGCCATTAAAAGCCCTATATTAACATGACCTGTTATTACGGCAACAGAGCTGTAAGGGTCCAGCTCATCATGGAGGTTTTCGCTTATTTGATTTTCCGAGTAGTACTGTGGGTATTTTAACTTGCCAATATCGTGATAATAAGCCCCAACCTTTGCTATATTAGGGTTTGCGCCAATGTCATAGGCCGCAGTTTCAGCCAAATTCGCAACAATAAGGCTGTGATGATAAGTAGCCGGTGCCTCAATTGTGAGGCGGCGCAAAAGCTCATTATCAGGATTTATAAGGTCAAGGAGCTTTATTTGAGTTATAACCCCAAACATAGCCTCCCACAAAGGCAGGGAACCCATCGCAAGCATAACCGTCAATATGCCGTTTAAAAACGCGTAGGCTGACCACAGCATAAGCCCTTGAGAGAAGGCACGCTCGAAAACCAAAGTTATCGCCCCGTAGAAAAACGCCCCCGCAGCCGCCACAATAAGACTCAAAAAGAACACATTATTGCGCTGGTCGGCATATTTAGCCATTTCAGCCGTTAAAGTGCCTACTAAGATAAAAAACAGCATATAATCAAGCCCTGCGCCAATTATCAGCATTGTAATTACAGTAACGCCAATATTAAGTACAAGGGCCAGGCGGGTATCAAGTAAAATAGCCACTAAAAGAGTGAAGGGCAAAATAGGTATAAATATCCAAAGGCCTGTCCCGCCTAAAACCCTTGAAATACCAATGGTTACAAGGTATAAAAACAAAAGCATAAGTGCTTCTTTCCTGTTTTTTAGAAGCCGCTCACAATAGCGTGCAATATAAATTAAAATAAAAGCAAATATAAAAATTGCAACGCCGCTTACGCCTATTATAGGCATTATGCTCTCAACAATACCACGGGATAAAAGCCCAAGGCTTTCGATTGCGGCAAAGGCTTCCTCCGTTACTATGGCACCTTCATCAACTATAGTTTGCCCCGGCAGGAAATATATGGTAGAGATTTCAGCCCGCCGCTCAGCTATGATTGTCAAGGTCGCTTCCTCGTCAAAAATACGGTTAGGTACAAAATAAACCGCGGATATTTCATAAGCAACGCCGCTTAAATAAGGATCCATACCGGCATAAATCCTGTCAAACTCATCACGCATATCCAAAAGGGCACGGGTGTGGGCGTCCTCCTGCACTCCCTGATCCAGTATATTTATAACCACATTGTATACATTATCGCGGAAATCTTGATACAGCTCACTTTCCAAATTCACCAAAAACAATAAATCATTAAAATTAAAGTCTTCTATCTCTATAAGGAATGAATCCTCTATAGCAAGGCGCATAAACTCCTCATGGGAGATAACATCCAAACGAGGAGGCAGGGTAATTTGGGCACCGGGTGTAAAAAATGGCGTATTCTCCCGTCTCAGCCTGTCAATTTCAAGGAAAAACCGATCCAGCCGCTGGACTACCTCAACACCTATCGAAGGCTCAACACGAAAGAGGGGCTGTACCAGGCTTTCAGCCTCATCCCTTAGCTGCTCCGTTAAAACCCTGTTTTCGATTTGTCTGATAGCGCGTATTCTAACAGGGGAGACACTGCCGGGCTCGATATTATAGCCTTCGGACACGTAACTGCCGCTTATTAGGAAAATTATTGTAATAATCAGAGCGGTAAAGCTTACAAAAGTCCCGGATTTTATATTACTATAGCCTTTTTTCAATAGAAATCACACCTGTCTTTATCTTAGGTTTGTTGTAGCAAGACGATACTAGGACTTGCTTCATTACAATTCCAACGACACACACCTCATCCCTACCTCTTCCAGCGTGGTCTGTAATTACGCTCCCCTTTAAAATCTCTTCTTTTATCGCTATAGTCTTTCTTCGGTTTTTTATTCTCATTCTTCTCATAAGCCGCAACGATTTTTGCCACTAAAGGATGGCGCACAACGTCTTTATTGGTTAAATGGGCTACACCTATATCCTCTATGCCTTCAACGATTTTAATGGCTTCGGTTAAGCCGCAGGCTTTGCCCGCAGGCAGGTCAATTTGGGTTAAATCACCTGTAATTATAGCCTTAGAACCCCATCCTATGCGTGTTAAAAACATTTTCATCTGCTCCGGCGTGGTGTTTTGGGCCTCGTCCAAGACAATGAAGGCGTTATTTAAGGTACGCCCTCGCATATAGGCAAGAGGTGCCACTTCGATAGCCCCTTTTTCAAAGTTTTTCTGAAAACTTTCAGCCCCCATAATTTCATGAAGGGCATCGTAGAGAGGTCTTAAGTACGGGTCAACTTTTTGCTGTAAATCCCCCGGCAGAAAGCCCAGTTTCTCCCCTGCTTCAATAGCCGGACGGGTTAATATTATCCGCTCAACCTTGGCGGATTTAAAAGCGGCAATTGCAACAGCCATAGCAAGATAAGTTTTCCCTGTCCCTGCGGGGCCAACGCCAAAAACTATAGTGTTTTTGCGGATTAAATCGATATATTTCTTCTGCCCCAAGGTTTTAGGCTTAACAGGCTTGCCGGAGATTGTCATAGCTATTAAATCCTCTGACATTTTTTCAATATCAGAAAAATCAGCCTCATCTGACGCGGCTATTAAATAGTCCACGGAAGCCCCTGTTATTTCCTCGCCTTTAGTGGTTAGGGCAATAAGCTTTTTAAAAACTTCCGTTGCTTTTTCGAGGTTTTTCTCAGCCCCTGATATATTTATATAATCCCCGCGGTTTATTATAGATACGTTAAAGGCTTTCTCAATTTTTCTCACATTTTCGTCTAAATGCCCGAAAACCTTACCTATTATAACGCCGGGGACTGTTATTTCGGTTTTTTTTAAATCCAAGTGATCGCTCCCTTGTCGCTTCGTTGAAATCCCCTCGTGCTTTGCACTTACGGCTTTCAACGAGTTTTCTGTTGGTAAGAACCGGCTGCGCTGCACGCGGACGCCGATTTCCCTCGGACAGGCAAAGCCTGTCCTGCGTCTACCACGCCTTCGGCGCAGTAGAGAGCAATTTAGTTCAAAAAACTCTTGTAAATCTATAAAATATATTGTATACTTATGTCAAAGGAAGCGATGAATATAGTGTATCCGTCGAAGTCTCTTGGTATTTACTTGCAGCACTTACTGAGTGGGCGGCAGGCGATTGGAAGTCCGACCTTCCTCACGCCTTGTAACGTGAAACAGACTCACGTACACAAAGGGCAATTAAAAAACCCCTTACCACACCTCCATAATTATACGACATTTTCCCTAAATAATCAACCTCCGATTATCTGTTTTTACCGTCGTATTTTATCAGGTGCCTGTGTGCGTTTAGTTAGCATACGTGGCACTTTTTTTCGTTTTCCTAGGGGGTAAATCTTTTTCTTGCCGGGACCCAATGAGTGGGCGGGTTCCGGCAGGGCTTACCTTAGGAATTACTTATTATGAAGGGAGAGTTCCAGCCTACGGCTGGAATCGGCGCTTACGCGCCGCCCGCTTAATGGCGGCTCATAGGTGTATTATGATAGATAAAACAGGCAAAGAAATAGGTCAGCGCATACAAAAATTACGCAAATCCGCAGGTTTATCAGTGGATAGGCTTGCCGAGCTTTTGGAAATAACCCCAAATTTTCTCACTCTTATCGAGGAAGGGGAATGTTATCCTACTCTTAAGGTCGTTATGGGGATAAGCAATATTTTAAATGTGTCTATGGACTATATTGTTTTTGAGGAAAATGAGTAGTATTTGGGATTGCTTCGCCTACGGCTCCCAATGACAAGCAAAAAATCTAATTTCGCTACAAGCCTATTGAGAACTCATATCCTCAACTTCATCTAAATACCTCACTTCACCGATGTTCTCATTAGTTATAACCGTAGCCATAACTCTAAGCCCATAATTTATTTGCTCATATTCCACGATTTTTTCTATTACATCAGCGTCAAAGTCAAATTCCCTTATTATCCTGTTTGTTATTGTCATTAAAGTAAGCTCCCGCATTTCCTCCAAGGAGCGGGTGATTTCATAAGTTTCAAATTCCTTGTAAGTATGGTGCAAAAATATTATAGGCAAAGGGTAGTTCGCCCCAAAGCCAAGCTGCCTTCTATCCGTTATTCTATCATAGTTTTCATATAAATTGGAGTATCTTAGAAAATTTAATTCTTTATTAAGAATATTTAGGCTAAAGGAACGTCTTGTACGTCCGGTAAAGTTTTTACGAGTTTCTGTGCGGCTTATGTTAAAATTCATCTCATAATACTGGCGGGCCCGGACTTGGGCTATGGAGTGGGTTTGCCCTATTATAACGGCTTCATCCCCTTCCCCTACTACAAGGGTTCCTGATACAAGGACATCCCCCCGAAGGACAACATCCCCTTCCCGCACCATAGGAGTGCCTCGGGAGACAAATACACTTGTTATAATACCGTCCCCGCGCGCGATTATATCACAAGGTCTGGATTTATCTATGATTTCCTCCCTTGGCAAAGTTTCCGCTATACTTACGGTGGCTTTTGTGCCTCTGATGCCAATGTTAATGAAGGATATATCATCGAAATAGGCTGATGCCTCCCGTGCAAGGTTTTGCCTGTCCACACTTCTTCGCCGCTCCCCTGCCGCTAAACCCCGCTCCCCAAGAAATTCAAGTATTAGCGCGGATTCCAGCCGCTCGTTCCCCTCCACCTCAACAAGCCACACAAATCCGGACAGGTAGTATAAAAGTGCCACAAAAGCAAGTATCCCAAGGGGAAAGAGCTTGCGTTTCCTAAATTTGTGCATGGTAAAAGGTGCCCCGTGCTTTTCCACTATTTTATAGCGGCAGCCTGTTTTACGGGCACAGTCTTTAAGGGCTTTAAAGCCTTTGATAGTGACTTTCATGCGGACTGAGGCACCTTCGTAGCTTACATCCCAAATATATAAGCCTTTATGTACGGCTAAATTTACAAACCGCTCCACGGAAAAGCCCGTAACCTCTATTACGACATAGCCTTTTATATTTTGCCATATGTTTAGTATCAATGTGCCGCCTCCCCCTACACAAGAAATTCAACTTTCATTATATTACCTACAATCCCTATATTATCAGCTGTAATTTGCTTAAGAAGGAGCTTTTTCCCCTCTACCCGGACGATGCCTGCGGTGGTATTTATTCTTACGCGCTCCTCGGAATATTCAAGGACTCCTTTAAAGTTTTCCACAGTCATATCTTCGTTGCCTATAAGAGTTATAAGAGGGAGATTCATTACAACTTCCTTGGGAAGTTCCAGTGCCGATGTAATTTTTTGGCTTATAGCCTGTTTAGGATTAAGATTAAGATTAAGATTAGTGCTGGCATTAGCGGCTTGTTTTTTTTGTTTTATCATATTTTCCACCTCTATGGAAGTATATGAAGAAGGGGATGTTTGTTATGTCCTTGATTTTGCCGTAAGGCTGTGATAAGCTTGTGCAATAAAAACCGAGGAGGTCAATATGCTGAAATTTACTAAAATGCATGGCATAGGCAATGATTACATATATTTCGACTGCACAAAAGATGATATAAAAAATCCTGAGGCACTTGCGATAAAACTAAGTGACAGACGCTGCGGCGTAGGCTCTGACGGGATTATACTTGTGCGGCCCTCTAAAATCGCGGATTTTAGGATGAGTATGTTTAACGCCGACGGCTCCGAAGCCCGTATGTGCGGCAACGGCATAAGATGTGTAGGTAAATTTGTATACGATAAAGCTTTGACAGATAAAACTTATGTGGAAATTGAGACCCTTGGAGGCATCCAAAAGCTGGACTTAAATGTAGTTAACGGTAAAGTACAAACGGTTAAGGTTAATGTAGGCAAGGTGGTGCTTGAAGGCTCTAAAATCCCTACAACACTTGATATGGCACGGATTATAAATCATCCATTAACTGTGCTTGGGGAGCAGTATCGTATTAACTGCATTTTAATCGGCAATCATCATTGTGTTGTTTATGTTGATGATTTAGAAACCTTAGACCTTGAAAAAATCGGCCCGGCTTTTGAGCATCATGAAATTTTCCCTGATAGGATTAATACGGAATTTGTGAAAATAATAGATAATAAAGTATTTGAAATGCGGGTATGGGAGCGAGGCTCAGGTGAAACCTGGGCTTGCGGCACAGGGGCTTGCGCCGTTGCGGTTGCAGGGGTGTTAAATGGGCACGCACCCTATAATGAGCGGATAAAAGTTAAGCTAAAAGGCGGGGATCTTTTTATAATATATATGGAGGATGGTACGGTTTATATGGAAGGTGCGGCCCAGACGGTGTTTGAAGGATGGGTAGAGGGTAATATAGTGAAATGACCTCGAAACAGTAACAAAAAACGCAGAAATTTTTTCGTAGGTCTAGGTGCAAACTTAAACTATATTCTAAACCTGTGGAAGTTTAAGTTTGCACTCGGAGGCACAAATCCGCAGTACCCAAAGGGCTGGTCGTAAATGCTTCGCATTTACTGCTCGCCCAGGCAGCCCGGTACGAGCGGGTTTGTGCCGACGAAGAAATACGGAAAAATCACAAGTTTTTGTTACTGGTTTGGGGTTATTTTGCTATAACATTTAAACAGGCATAAAAAAATAAAAATAACAGTTGACAAATCCTTCCGCTTGGTGTAGTATAAATATCGCTGAGCTAATATCAGCATAAGCTAGGCCCGTTGGTCAAGGGGTTAAGACACGGCCCTTTCACGGCTGTAACATGGGTTCGAATCCCATACGGGTCACTTTATCCAAACTTTCCGGTGGCGATGCGTTTGCGGGACACATCCGTTCCCATACCGAACACGACGATTAAGCCACAGACGGCCGACGATACTTGGCGGGAGACTGCCCGGGAAAATAGGTGGCTGCCGGA
>Ga0123352_10003567_pt1 | contig 22560 bp, 10 predicted proteins | sample TergutLab28metaG_FD_89700 | JGI IMG/M metagenome (GOLD analysis project Ga0123352, IMG submission 89700) | Labiotermes labralis P1 segment gut microbial communities from Petit-Saut dam, French Guiana - Lab288 P1 | ecosystem: Host-associated > Arthropoda: Insects > Digestive system > Gut ...
CATTCCTCTTCATTTCTCACACAACGAACGTACTCCTGTTCAAATTTCGTTGCAATATCTTCATTGGTGTTAGAATTATTAAAGAAATGCCGGGTTCGGTAGCGAGTGGGACACCCTGTATAAACTTAATTTACTTTAAGAAGAAGCTGCGGTGCTGAGTAGGAAGACAACTTGACGTGTTCGGAGAATCATTCGTCATGTCGCGAAAATCGCCTAAATTACACATAAAGGTTCAGTTTATGGTCTAAAATAACAAACTCCGTGTCAATAATGAAGAATAATTAGCCAAAGCTATTGAGCAGAGCGAGAGGTGTGCGCACTGGAACACATACGCGGCATTTCTGTAACCTCGTCTGAGTAAACTGTGGGACTGAAATGTTACAGCAGATAGTGCACACACGGTACTATTAAACACAACCAATTACTTGCACATGCAAGGCATATAGTATATGCACACATGAATGTACCTCCTACATGTTTCGGCGGTCGACAGCTATACTGTATGTGAAAATATGAATTAAAATAATATAGCAAGCAGGAGGAAAAATTATTTATATATATATATATATATATACTTTATTTAGTGTGCTTTGTATGTACAATTAGCTTTTAGACGTTTTCGCAAAATTGCGAACAGCAAATATTAGCTTCTTTATGTCTGTCCATCAGTCGGCATGAAACAATTCGGCTCCCACTGGACGTATTTCCATGGAATTTGAGGATTTTTTAAAATCTGTCGAGAAAATTCAATTTTATTTACAATATGGCAAGAGTAACGGGTATTTTACATGGAGATTTATGTAAATTTATGATAATACCTCGCTCAGTTCTGAGAATAAGAAACTTTTCAGACAGAAGTAGAGAAAATCAAGACACATGCTTTATATTCAATAATATTTTTCTCCGAAAATCTTACCGTTTATGAGAAAATGTAGAAACAATACACAGCCAAAACAGGCCACAAATGCATGAGCTTCGAATACAGAATAATTAAGGCTGCAAACACTCACTCAGAATAGGTAATACTTACTGCTTTTCCATAGCAACAGTGGATAGGAGAAAGCGCCTCTATGTTAAGTTATACGTACATTTCGTCACTTGTTCAATAATAGGATAAGAAATATTATGCGTTGCACGGAATGAGCACCATTAGAACAGTGGCTGCAGTTACCACTGGACTATAGGCCTAAACACTTCAACCCAGCAGGGTGAGGTGACGAGCGGATCTGCGACACGTATTCGGGTGGTAGGTTCAGCAATTACATATTCTAACTGACGTTGCTCTTGGTTTTCTCCTCATCTACAGACACACACAAAAAAAAAAACAAATATTTCGAAACACGTCACAAGATTTCCTCGAAGGCTGATCTTCTAACAACAAATGGTCGCCAGTCTACACCGTTCCAGGCCACACCATTGTCATCGGAACTGACGAGTCTCAATAATATTGGAGTTGGAGCAACATAAAAAGATGATAAACATTATTTTATCTTCTTCCACATTTCTTCTCATCATTCTTGCTTTCTGAACAATTCTCTCTTCTACGCTTATATCTTCTTTTTCACTTCTCCTTCTTTATCATTTTCATTTCTCTCCTTTTTCCTTTCCCCGACGTGCACATTCATTTACCAGGTGCTTTGAATAGAATGGAATTTTGTAGCTGAAGCAGCATCATTAAATAACTAGGGCTGAATCTAAAGTTGTGTAACAGAATCCTCTTCAAAAAATTGTTTTCGGACATACACTCGAAAAATTCGTACAATAAGAACCAACAGAATGCACAATTTATTTTTAACTTATTTCAGTAACTAAAATCTACATGTTTCGAGCAGGCTTGCTGCTCATCAGGAGGTACTACTCTGTATATACAGCAATTGGTATATGTCATGCGTTTATGTTGACTGACTGCTGGCAGGACCTGCATAACATATACGAGTTGTGCTGATAAGTCCTTAGCCCGACCAGGAAGGAAACAAGCTACAGCGAACAAACTCGGCATTTATTCACACACTCCCCACTAGGCTCGATACACGTCTTAGGCCATTGCTCTAATGTTTGCAAGCCACTCAAAAAGAAAATCAGTAGGTTGTCCGTCCAACCAGGTCTCCGTGGCAACAATGAACTCCGCGTCGGAAGAAAAAAGGGCGACCTTCAATTGTTTTTTTTTCAGTCCAGGGAACAGGTGGTAGTCCGACGGGGCCAGATCCGGAGAATAGGGTGGGTGATCAAGACACTGGAAGCCCAAGTAGGCCAGTGTCTTCTGGGTTGCAAGTGCCCGGTGAGCCGGGCCATTGTCGTTCAATAACAAGACCCCCTTGGTGAACTTCCTGCGGTATTTTTCCTTCAAAATGTCCTTCATTTGCACCAGTAGAGATTAGTAATACTCCGCGTTATAGTTTGGCCCTTTGGAAGATAATCAATGAGGACGATTCCGTCTTGATCCCAAAAATTCGAGGCGAGAAATTTTCCAGCGGATTTTTGCACTTAGAATATTTTGGGGCGGGGTGAGCCGCTATGTCGCCACTACACTGATTGTTGCTCTGTCTCTGGGTCATGGTGATATAACCAGGTTTCTTCCATGGTCACCAGTCGCAAGAGGAAATCATTTGGATCGCGCCGAAAGAATTCCAAAATTTGCTCAGACGACTGGCACCGTTGACGTTTCTGATCCGCGTTCAGGCATTTCGGGGTCCATTTCGCGGAGAGCTTCCGCAAGTCCAGATCTTTATAAATGATGGGCCCAATCCCCTCACGTGAGATTCCCAGTTGCTCAGTTATTGATTTAGCAGAAATCAGGAGATCTTCCAAGATTAGCCCGTGAATTTGATCAATAATCTCTGGAGTGGTCACTGTTTTGGGTCGTCCAGGACAAGGCGCATCACAGGAGAAAAAATCGCCATGTTTAAACTGGACCACCCAGTTTTTTACGGTGATACACGATGGTGCATGTTCCCCTAATGTTTCTATCAGAATGGCGTGAATTTCCTTCGGCGCCTTGCCTTGCATGAAAATAAAACTTGATGACAGCTCGCCTCTCCATGTTGTTGAAATCGCGCGCGTCGCCTGACATTCTTCCTTTCAGCCCGTGTAAGAAGAAAATACTTGAAATTCGGCACATGAACAGCTCCCTCTTTCCAACGACACTATCGATTCCGTCCCACGACATTGAGAAGTATGTCGGGCTAAGGACTTATCAGCACCCCTCGTACCAACTGCTGTATGTACAGAGTAGTACCTTCTGATGATGAGCAGTAAGCCTGCCTGAAACCTGTTGAGGCTAATTATTGAAATAAACTGAAAATAAATAGTGCATCCTCTTGTTCACTTTGTACGGATATATCACGACGCACGGTTAACAAAATAATGAATTCGAGAAATTCTCAGGCTTTTGTGCAACAAGAAGCTACATTTCTGCCCCAGCCGTCAGTTATGTGAATGAAATTCATAGCCTCCCACCATCCTCTTTAATATGCATTTAAATATTACCCCACTACGGCACAAAAGTTGCCTTTTTTCAGGGCACCTGACTGAAATTCTACACGAATTTTGTCTTCAAACCTATACATGCTACAGGCCCCGCCAATCTCACGCCCGTTGGATCTGATCACCAAGACAATTACTCGTGACGTACAGATTTTCGAAGATCCTTAGTGTGTTCTTATAATAAAACTAACTCGATGCACTAATTTCTCAAATTTATTTTTGGAATAAAACTCTTTATGTTTCAGACAGTTCTTCTGTCCATCATCAGGAGTTTTTCACTGTACACACAGCAATGGTATACGTCATACAGGTTTGCTGTGTGTACAGTGAAAAACTCCTGATTATGGACAGAGGAACTGTCCGAAACATGTAGTTTTATTCCAAAAATAAATTTGAGAAATTAGTGCATCTAGTTGGTTTCATTATAAGCATTTTTCACGATGCACGGTCACCTGAACGTCAAATTCGTCAGCTAGTCTTCCTTTTAATCCCATACTGTACTTTTTATTTATTTTTTTAACTTTCTGGAACACCAATTTTACATGCAGACAGTACAACACTGGGAATTACTCAAATAATATTAATAAAAATATCTCCGTTGTTGTAAACTCAACAAATGTAGAACAGAATTCAGACTGTGCCAGATCAGTCACAGGGCCTGTAAATAAATACGGCTATAAAGGGGACGACCTGGACTTGGGTCACATGTGAATAACAGCCACTTGTACATTATACTTCACTGTGGTGGGCAAAACATGAGAGGAAAGATAATAGAGACGTAATTTATTCTTATACAACATATCTCACTTGGAAAAGCCGTTCCATCTTTTATCACCAGAATATCACTGGGACCTCCAGAATGCTGGTACCATGTTCATATTTTAACCCCTGTAAAAATATTGCGGCGTTAAGCACCCCAAACTCGTCAGTGGCAATTAAATCAAATACAACGAAATTCATTCTATTTGAATCGCTTAACTGGAAAAACGGGACATATGGAATGACTGATGGGAGCAGTTATTCCCTTTTAGCAGCTAATCCATTGACTTGCTTTCGTCAGTTTTTGTTTCTGGATGCTGAAAAAGTGCGAAAAGGGGTTTGAGATTGGGAGCAAAGATAAGGCTGACAGCACTAAAGCGTTCTCATAATACGCCTCTTTTATTCTTTTTACGCACTATCACATGGCGTATACATGTCTATGTATGTACATGGAAAATCCCCTTCCACTTTAGTCCGACCACCAAATACCTGGTCACATCACTACACGACCAATAGAGTTAGTGGTTAGATAATCGGCAAAATCTACCTCCCTTCCCTACCCTACGGGTTTTAATCCATGCTCAGTGTGTATCCTCTCCTACAAACAACTCAATCCCCGAATCTCTCTCTCCATTACAACCATCCCCATTGATACGTTGGTCAGCCAGCGCCCTCTGTATGTTCCTGCAGTTTGTATCACTACCATAATCTCGTGCACGTTCAGGACATAATACACATGCTTTATCGTTACTCTATTTGTGGCAAAATGTCACATCATAGCATCAAACGTCATGTATATGAGCAAAGTTAACAGATTAATTTAAGCAGCGATTCGGCAGTTCGGGTTATTTTTATCTAGTACATAGTTCAGGACTCTAGTAACTTTTCGGTCCAAGGAAGACTGAGATCTAAAAAAACATTTGGCAAGTACCATAAACGGCAAATAAAGTGCTTGAAAATAACATACAAATGGAAGACTGGAAGTCTTCTGTGGTATATTATAGCACTAAAACAATGTAATATTTAGTTCGGTATCGTATAATATATTTTCAGAAGGGTTAAGTCAAGAGGGAATGAGAATAGTATTTGGAAAAGAGAAATAACTACAAATTTTGTTGGGGATATCTGAAGTAAAAAGACTATTTAGAAGATATTGGTTTAAAAGGGAGTATAATATTAAAATGTATATTAGGGAACTGGGATGCAAGGACGTGGGCTGGATTCGTATGATTCAGGATAGAATAAAGCGGTAGGCTCTTTGCCTGAGGTAATAAACTTTTGGGTTTAATAAAAGGCAGGGATTTCCTGCACAAGCTTAAAAAGCTAGATTGTCAAGAATAACTCTGTTCTATTATTTTATTAGTTAGTTAGTTAGTTAGCAGTGTATGCCATTTAGAACGCTCACTATGATATCAGTGGCAAGACGTTTATAATGCTTCTTCTGTCTTTTCCTTAAACAGAACTAAAGACACTAAAGTCTAACAAAACATAAGATACGTCAGTAAATTAAGAGTAATATTGAGGGGCGGGTGGGAAAATAAAAGCTCAGTGGCAGGCGAGCGCGAATATTGAATGCCGATAATAATACAAATAAACACCGATATGAAATCTTGAAGAATATTACAGCGTTCCGAGCGAATCCGCTTCCCCCGTGTCGAAGAAAGAAGTGAGGTGGCAAACATGAGACTTGCTGGCAGAAACAGGTAACGTTTCTGAGATGCCTATTGCCTGAAATTTCAACGTAGGTGTCTTGAAGCCCAGTTTCTGTGACAACCTCGGTTCTTGCAGTTGAATCTAGTACACTAGTGCACGGTTGATTTAATGTTATTTTTCTGTATCATTCTGAGGATACAAATCAGATGCCTTACGAGAAATTCTCCACCCAAATTCTGCATTCACATTTGATTTATTCTATCCGTCCTAAATTCTATGCTCAACATAGCCAACCAAATATATCTACCGCAACAATGCTAGGTCACCGGTATATACCACCTCATTTCTCGTCATATAGACCTTCTATTTCCCATTTTCGAAACCGAAGAACCCGTCGGCTGCAGTGTTCTTTTTTCCTATTCTAGAGGTTAAGGTTTCGATTCCCGATTGTGATTCTTGCTATACTTATCCTTTTCTTTTGTCTTTCATAGAAAATCTTGGCATAGGTCCTCAGAATCTTAAACTGTCCAAGATTGTTATCTTCCTAATTTGTAATTCACATCTGATATACACAGCAGTTTTGCTACTTTATGGAGACTTGTTAAACACACTACAATCCCATTACCAGAGACTTTAAAAGTTGGTTATTTAGCGCAGCTGTGGTGAAGGCGGATGTTTCATAGAAAGGTTTGCTTGTTTTCTCACTAATAGATGTTTGATTTGCGATCAGCGATAACGGATCGTGGTTATTTTTTCGTGTCTGCGGGGTGGTCAGTGTTCAAACAGAGTAAAGCTATGTTATCACAAACTAAATTACAATCTGGTCAGAGGGGTCCCCCCCCCCTCGCTGCAACATGTGATGTTACAAAAAAAAAAGAACAAAAGACATTCTATTGAATCGAGTTTTGACCTCGGGCATTGGCCGAAAAAGGCTCATTGGATCCAGAGTTTTCAACTCGAGGCCTGTGAACGCAGGTTGTTTGAGTGTTTATATTAACATTCTAAGTTGTATGTGGTTGTTTTAACTTTTTTTGTAATGTGTGGGTGTTTTGATAATACGTGTACTTGTATATACTGTGTTATGTACTGTTGGTACTGTGTTCTTTTGTTTCGTTTATGTATATTTATTCTTATTTGTTTCGTCTGTATTAGTATAAGGACAACTGCCACAGAGAGAAAACCCAATTGCAGTAATAATAATAATAATAATTCAACACTGAAACTAACGATATAAGCATATTGAATAGTAACAACAGAATAGCTGCAACACTGTATGCACTAGGGACATAGTTTGTCTCAGGAATGTAAGTATAAATACCCTGCATAAAGGAGATGATGATGATGATGATGATGATGATAATAATAATAATAATAATAAATTTAATTACAATGAGGGGGCGTAGGGTAATGTGAATTTTTAATTCTTAGGCTATACAATGAAATCCTTCCAACTTATAAGCGCCGATGTAAGTAAGAAGGTATGTATAAAGGACAGCTGTGGCCATTCTCATATAATAATAATAATAATAATAATAAATTAGTTTGCCTCAAAGAGCTCTGCCTGCCAAATATAAACGAACTACTTCTTAAGCCTGTAGCATTTCTCAACATTTTCTTAATCAAGTGGTCCACTGGGCTGCTAAATTCAGGCGATATATACATCTAACATTCCTTTGAGAAAAAAATTTCAAGTAACAGTGCCGAAGATTACAGTTCGACTTTCGAGCAGAAAACATTCACTTTAGACCTCAAGTGAATATGAATATAGGTTTACATGTAGCATTACGTATTTCTTGTCAATAATATTAAATTAATTTTTCCAAACCGAAATGCCCTCTATTGCATAAACATTAATTTTTCTGACTCAGTGAAGAGCATAACTACGTTTCTACACAAACAATCCTAAAATAACAGCGATTTCTTTGTTGGTTGTGTTCGACCGCACTCTAAACATTGCTTGAGATTTTCCATACGTTTTCAGACTTCAGTCGACAAAGTGACTAGACTAGACCACGTACTGGACAACCGAGGATCGTACGGTATTTCGATTCCGGGTAGGGAAAAGAGATTTATCTCTTTTCCACACCTCCCCGACCAGTTCCCGGCGCCCAATCAAACACTTGATGTTTCGCCGGGCTTAAAGTGGCCAGAAAGTTAATTTCACCACTAACGACCATTCGTGCTGATGCTTAGAAAGCATGGAGTTACACCTCACCTGTTCCATATACTTTTATTGCGTGCAAAGAGTCAACCTTTCAGCTTTACATTATTTGTTACTTCTACATCATTTTATTATCATCCACAGAAAAGTTCTTCTTCAGAAATGTTAAAAGCTTATTCTTAGGATTCCTTCTGCAGTTTTAAAAAGGGCTTCCCGCGCTCAGTAAGCCATGCAAACAAGCCAAAAAACAGAAGCATTACGGCAGTCCATCTGATGTCCTTGTAACCCTCAAGCTTTATAACGGCCAAGAACAAAGCTTCTCCCCATGCGTCACAGCGACCATCCTCTTTGAAGACAAAATACATTTCAGTATTAGATCACAGAGATATTCATCACTAACCACAATTCAGGTTCCCGCTTTGCTGTATGTAGCAATTGTACTGCCTGACCACGAAACTGTGAGGATCGACGAAAAGCGAGATAGAGCCTGACATTCCTGTACGAGGAAAAAAACATCAGCTGTGAGGCACACAGGCTAACAAGTGCAGGCAACGAAACAAGGAAAGAAAAACACAAAAAATAATTGGACTCTGGTTCTCTGACCGGTTGTTCAGTATGATCCTCTAAGGGTAGAGCAGCCTGAAGAATTCACGAAGTACCCACTTCTGTAGCCGGTCCCACTGGCCACCCGGTCTAAGGCGTAGGTCTGCGGCCGCTCACCTGCTGGGGTTGTGGGTTCGAATCCCACCGGGGGAATGAACATTTATGTGTTGTGAGTGTTGTGTGTTGTCTGCGACGAGCTGATCACTCGTCCAGAGGGGTCCTGCTGACTGTGGTGCGTCGTTGTGTGTGATCTAGAAACCTCGTGAATGAGGAGGTCCTGGCCCACTGGGCTGTCGCGCCCCCCCCCCCCAAAAAGCAAACAAACCCACTTCTATAAGCAGACTTCTATTACCGCCAGTAACCAATTTCGAGTTCACTCACTTTTTTCTCTTTAACAATCAGCTATAAGGAAGTGCTAATAATAAAATGTAAGAAGTTCAGACTATGAAAAAAAGCAACTGTGGAACGCACATGACGTACTCTGTTTAATGACATGACGTTTTAGTGTTCGAAACAAAAGTGACAAAATTGAAACTTTTTCCTCAAGTGTTTCCACACTTCGTCTGAATACACACGCAAAATGTTTATCCAGCACAGACTGTGTGTCACAAGCAAGGATTCATTGATAGTAATGATAGTCTTTTTTAACAACTTGATGCACAAATTCTTTATTTTAATACATTTATTACATTCCTCTACATGTTTCGAGCACTGTTGTGTTCATCTTCAGGAGGGCAATGGTATTAACACAGCATCTCGTATCGTCATTCTGGAAACAAGTGAGTGGTCTAAATTACTGAACTCTACAGAGTTTATATAGATTTTATATGAATTTTACCATCTTCTAATGTTCATATAATTCAACAAACTATATATTTCAGTAATTTAGACCACTCACTTGTTTCCAGAGTGACGATACCAGATGCAGTGTTAATACAATTTGACCTCCTGTAGATGAGCACAATAGTGCTCGAAACATGTACAGGAATGTAATAAATGTATTAAAATAGAGAATTTACGTATCAAGTTGGTAAAAAAAGACTATCATTACATTAGGATGAACGGTCAACAAAACGTAAAAAAAATTGATATTAGCTTACATTTAAAATTTCAGGGTGTATTTTGTCTAATATTTCCTAATGAATCAAGTCGAGTCTCCTTCTGCCTCCGCTGGTATTCGATGAACTTCTCACTGTCATTGTTTATAATTCTTTCTAAACAAATGGCTCTATTTTTTCCATCGATTCTTTTATGCAACCTTTCACAACGGTGACATAACGAAGCGTGATATTAAGTCTGCTGGACAATTAACAAGAGTTGCCTACAAATTAGTATCACTTCTTGCACTAAGGTGTTCTGGTCTGAATTTACGTTCATGATACTTCACACAGAAGAATAAACAAACTGAACAGCAGTACAGGAACAGGCGAGGCAGTAAGTGCAAGTTTCTGTTCTTCAGCACTGCAAATTCTTCCGAAGAAATATTAATTTTAAACAACATTTCTACCATAATCACGTCATAAACTTATCTGCCACGACAGGGATGGACAGGTAGGCATATTATCCTGTCACCGTGTGACAATATAAGCCACGGAGCTTATGAAATTCCACATTATAGTTTCGCTGTCAGTATAATCTAGTCAATGCCACCACGATGCATGCAGTGACCAAATTGTTACAATGATAAGTTCCGGGAACCGGTTAAACTACAATTTGCAATTATTGATAACGTCATTATATTAGCTCGTTCATCAATATTTAAGTACTACTACGGTATGTGTTCATAACACGTCACATGGGACGGAACAAAAATGGGTTCTTAAATATTGTGTGAGCTTATGAAATATGAAAAACAAAGAGAAATAAATCAAAGTTACTTCTGAAAGTATAAAAAACCAACTAGATGTAACTTATTATTTTATTGTACTTCTTATAGGCTCAACATGTTTCGGGCATTACTATGCCCATCATCGGGAGCTCGCGACTATGATGTTGATTATCACATTGATCGTTTCGTTCTTGGTTTGCCGTATGTTGGAGGTTAGGTGCGGTTAGGCTGGAGTAGTGTCTGGGCTGCAGGCTAAAGCCTAACCGCACCTAACCTCCAAAATACAGCAAACCAAGAACGAAACGACCAATGTTATAATCAACATCATAGTCGCGAGCTCCCGATGATGGGCATAGTAATGCCCGAAACATGTTGAGCCTATAAGAAGTGCAATAAAATAATAAGTGGCATCTAGTTGGTTTTTTATTCTTCAGTTATCACAATGATGCACGGTCCAATAAACATCAGATTCAAAGTTACTTATTTTTCGGTTTTAATTCGAGTCCGTTCTTAATAATACTGTTTAAACTGGTAAAGGTGTTTACTTGCTGGAATTAACATTTATATTGAAATTATTTTGAGTATGGACTAATAACAAGTTAACTTCATTTGACGGGATGGCGTCCAAAAATAGAGCACATATATTTATCTCCCCTTTGTAAACTGAAGGGAATTTACATTACATTAATACATTCAGCTGGAATCTCGCACAGACCACATGTGTAACCATTAAAAAGGCCAGACGGTGAAGAGCCTAGTCTATACGGAAAAACGAATGTTTATTTCAAAATTTATACGGAACATAGAACACATGAACATACAAACACATTATGTGCATAACATGCCGGGATTCTACCGTTAAATGTGGCGGTACCTATATTTACCATTAGAATTTAAAGAGATTAAAAGAAACACATCAGTAGTATTCCTAATATCATAAGGATACTTATGTTTATTTGACCGTGCATCATCTTGATAGTTGAATAAAGAGAGACCAACTTGATGTCACTTAATTTTTTATTTAATTATTTAATGCTCAACATGTTTCGGATGTTAATACAACCCATGAAATAACTCAACAAATAAGTCGCAATCTCATGAGGATGGATGTATTAACATCCGAAACATGTTGAGCATTAAATAATGGAATAAAAAAGCAAGTGACATCATGTTGGTCTCTCTTTATTCATCTATCATAAGGATACATTTATTTTCAGTTTCGTTAATTGACTACAGACACCCACCGACTTAGGCAGCAGTTACTTTCTGGAAATCCCGGAAAATGTCGAAATTCAGTACGCATACGGTCAAATATACATGTAAATACATAAACGGGTGGACGGCAGAAATCCATACTCCAGCATATTGGATTATTATCGGGCGCAGTACGACCGTCCCGCTGCCTGTGTTATCACCGAGCAGTATGCTTCCGCCACCTTCGTCTCATTGCGCTTTCAGTCTCACATGGCAGTTTCGGCGGTATTATATCAATATTGTTATCTCAATTTTTTTATTTTTTCAAATATGAGTAAGCCTAAAGTCTTCGCCCTATGTCTTCTATAAAACTTATTCCGAAAAGAAAACTTATCGCTAATAAACAAAAGTGTTTATGTATAAAGGCAATTAAATTATTCAGATTATTCAGAGTGCCAATAAAAGCTAGACAACGAACCACTTACATTATTTTTTTTTTTACAAACAACACAAACACTGTGCCAAAAAATCCAACGGTGTGTTCTGTAACTTACATAGAGTGGACAAATTCACTTCAATGTCTACCTTAGTGCGAGCACACAGAACATTAATTATATGTTTGCAAAAAATGTTCCAAGCAAGGAACTTACCAGCCACACAGGTTCAGAACAAGGGCACAGCGCAGGATGATCGATCCCAGCACAGTGTGTTCTGGCTCTGGTCTCCAACAGACTGAATGCGAAGTGAAATACGGCACGAATGTCGACAGAAGTCAGCAAGAGATAGATACGACAGACAAATCGCCGTCATAAATCCTGCGTAATTTTGTGAAATCTGAGAGAAAATGTGTTGCTACATTCTGCAGTCTAGTATGTAATACCAAACGATTCGTAGAAACGTACTGCCTCCGTCTTCATGGTAAATGATAAGGGAATGCAACACTTCCCCATGAAATTTGTTAAAAACATAGGAGATCAAAGGGTGCGAATATCCGGAAGGCAACAACACTGTAATATCGTGTGATTTTCTTTTGTAATATGTTATTATTACATTGTATTGCATGTATTCATAATCTTTCAAAGAACTCTGTACATAAGGAAGGCTGGCAATCGAAGTGTCGCCACCACTGACGTTAGGGCTTATGTATACAACTCTCAAGATTTCAGTATTCTGCATATAACAGCCTTAGGAAATTGAATTGTGACCTGCAGAGATGACGGAATCATTTCTCACTTCTTAGCGGCCTTCCGCACTTGGCGCTGAGATGCAAAACTCAGATGACATTGTGGCCTCGCGTATGCGAATATGAAGTTCTTTCTGTCAAAGACGTGGAGGAGGAATAAGGATAAACCGTCACGCATTCTTAACCTCATTTATATGAAGCTGAGTGAGAAGCTTTACGCTCCACTCGCTTTATCTCTGGCGCAAGAGACCCGTAAACATTTCACATGGTTGAAACGGGGTCCCGAAGGCACCTAAAAGTTAGGTGAAAAAAACAGAACTCGTGTCACTGCCGCGAATTAAATTCTGTTGGTTGAGCAGAAATAATTCAGAATAAAAAGTTGCATTTTGAAGTATTTTTATACTGAAAAAGCCTGCATCTTTCCATTTCTTTTACAACCGAGTGGAATTTTTTTTGCCGACAGACTTAAGCTAAACAAAGTTACCGCATTTTGTAATTTGCCACTGAATTTTTATATATAAATATACAATGATGTATCAGTCAAACACAACTTTATTATGTCTATTATTATATTAGGGCAACATGTTTCGATTCTTATAGAATCATCTTCAGGCCCTTCTAAGATACAGATCCTTATTTAGCAGTGTTTAAAATGCGCTGTGGGATCCCAAACGCTTACATTCTTGATATAACTATGTAAAAAATGCATGTGTCGTTTTGTTCTTATTGTACAATCAGGATACGTACTTCTAAAACTTTAACCGGTACGTATGAAGGAGGTTACACGTATGTATTTGAGATGTGTTATTATAGAGCTTTGGATTTTCTTATATATATTGTTGCTAATTACAAAATACGTATATAAAAGTTAAAAAGTTTAAAATGTTAAAAACTATGCAGTAATGTTGCGCTTGGTAAGTGATACTTCCCTATGTAGATGTTATATTCTTGATGAACGTTTAGGCTCTTATCTCCAGTGCTGAGTGGTTGGATTTCTATACTGACAGTGAAGGCGTATTGATATCATTTATTTCACGAAGTTTATTGCTCTTGTGCAACTTGTCGCTGAATTTTTTTATGCCGGATCAGCAAGAATACCTCTTGATTTTAGAGTCGCTCTTCTTTATTTAATCTGAGATTGGCTCCAATCCTATTCAGGACATGTAATCTGTTATTTGATACAATCGTGTATGATTAAATGAAGTAAACAGATAAATACTACATGCAGTTTTTAAATAACATAGCGTAATTTAATATGAACTTTCCTGGAACTAGCTACATTCACAGCTGGGGGCTAATAGAAGCTGTAAGTTTGATATATGCGTAGATATCTCCCCCCTTGCTAACGACTGACAAGAGAATCCAGCTAAACCCTAGGCGGAACGAAAACAGCTTCTGGTGAATTTAATTTTGTACCTGTCATTAGCAGCAGAGGGACAGAACTACACGGCAGGCACTGTCCAAGTGACGGCTATATGTCAGCCCACAAAATGGTCAGGTCCTGAGTCTGTTACAGAAATCCATTTTTAGACAGAGAATGAGGAAACTACAAATATCATATACAATAAACCGAGAATTACAGTGTCATCGCCACAACCCCAGTTATCATTTCAGGCCCATTTTAAAAGGAAGAGGGAAAGGTTTTTCAGCAACTCTGCATGTTGATGTAGATTGCAGCGAAATTGTCGGAGTAACAGGAATGGCTGAACTATTTCTGGGCCGATACTGTGCTAAAAGCAAGCAAAGTATTATTTCTGGTTCGACAACAGCTCTAGAGTTGCTGCTATATTTCGAGAACGCTTGTAGCCCTATTTAGCAAAAGCTATTTCATTTAAATAAGTTACAAATTAAACAGAGTGGTTAGTTAACCGGTCAGTATATTGGATAATAAAAGAAGATGTAAATTTATAAGTTACTTGTGGATCTTATAAGAATTTGAGGGTTGTTTGACCGTGCATCTTCTTCATGAAATAAACTGAAATGTCAACTTGATGCACCTAGGTAATTTCATTGATGTATTCTTAGCTCGACATGTTTCGGGTACATAAGCCCATCATCAAGAGCATTAGATATTGAGTTGCAGCATATGGTTTTCTGCACCGAATTTTTGGATGGGTGGTGGTCTTGACAGCCGCTGTGTAGGTCGTGTTTACGGTGCGGATGGTGCCGTGCAGGGCACCACCCATCCAAAAACTTGGTTCAGAATATGCTGCAACTCAACATCTAATGCTCCTGATGATGGGCGTATGTACCCGAAACATATCGAGCTAAGAATACATCAATAAATGACCTAGTTACCTCAAGATGGCATTTCACTTTATCTTACAAAAACTGTTGTAAATTAGATCGTCGATGTTCACTGCACATATCACAAAGATGCGGAACTGTTCTACACATTTTCTGGCATCAGTAAGCCTTCCTTATCCATGCAACACATCATTTAATTTCCATTAAATAAACTTTGGGCCAACCTACAATATCATACAGAAGTGCTATGTTTGCTAAGAAAACACGGTGTGATATTATTTATTGGAATCCAACCAAATACACTTATTAGAGCTCATACAGCGTTATTTACATTAACGTGTATAAGACCAATCAGTGTATGTGATTTTATTCTAAGGACTAATTGTATAACACGGACATGCACAAAATTACGAGGGAAACGAAAAGTTTGAAAATCAGTCCCGTTACAGGCCTGCAGTGGCCCAGAGGTTTCCAGGAAGTTAAGGGTCCCAGATTTCTTGACAACAGCACAGGATGGTGGTAGGTTGTCAGCCTTACGCACCGGCCCCCTTTACCCCCAGGAAATACTCCTGGTACTCATTTCTGTTAGACGCTGAGTCGACTCCTGGGCCATAGTGCGATCGGAAGGATTTTATATCAATGAAAAATTCGAAAGACACCAGCTGCGATCGAACCAGCGACCTTCCGATTTGTAGCAGAGCACCTTAACCACTGTGCCAGCGCGGTCCCCAACGAAAAGTTTGCTTTCATAATAAACGGAGAAAGCTGTTGCTAGCGCACGGAATATAATCAGATCGTCACGAATGGCACTGCCATGTGACGTCAGCTAGAGGTTCCCTGCAGGAAAATTCTAAATAACTGTGAAAGAGATCTTGCGTGAGCGGGCGTGATTCATTTCGAGTGGGACCGTGGAAGAAGACATGAAACAATCACGAAAGAATGGATCAGAGTAATCTGTTCTCGCGCCGAGATTCGAGACTGGAAAATATCGATATAAGCAGCAGGTGTACCAACCACCGAGTTTTGCCTTGCGCGTAGTTAGTGTATATCAACACTGCGTTTAAAACCTCCCTACACGAGTTCCCTTGGGTCATGAAAAACGCGTTGGAAGCCTGCCGCGTCATTATGAGTGTCTGCTAATCTTGTGTTATTCCATTAAATCACAACCTTCCAAAAAATAGCTTCTTTTTTATCGGAAGAAAAAGTAATTGTGTTGTTGGCGTTGTTAGAATATAGTACTTTCTTTAGAGCCTCTTCCATTTGACTTTGAACGTGTATTATTTACTTCAGCATATTCGGAGTTGGTCAGGTTAGATCATTCAGCTACCTTGGTACTATTGTGAATGGGAATAACACTCTGGAAGGAGAAATTAGAGAAAGAATTGTTAAAGGGAATAAAGTAAAAAAGGGTAAAGCAGTCCCGTCACAGGCCTAGAAGGGCCCAGAGGTTTCCAGGAAGTTAAGCTTCCCAAATTTCGTGACAAAGGCACAGGATGGTGGTAGGTTGTCAGCCTTACGCACCGGCCGCCTTTACCCCCAGGAAATACTCCTGGTACTCATTTCTGTTAGAGGCTGAGTTGACCCCAGGACCATAGTACGATCGGAACGATTATATCAATGAAAAATCCAATGACACCACCTGGGATCGAACTATCGACCTTCGGATTTGTATCACAGCACCTTAACCACTGTGCTACCGCGGTCCACAAAAGGGAATAAAGTATTATATGAAAACAAACCGCTTTTTAAAAGTAATTTGGTGTCCAGGAAATCCAGACTGAAGTTATATTGGTCAGTAATCAGACCAATTGTATTTTATGGCTGTGAAACAAGGGTCCTCAAAAAAGTATTATACAAAAACTCTCTGTGTTTGAGAGGAAAATATTTGGGCCAACTAAGGAATCCAACGGTATTTGGTGAATTAAAACAAATAAGGAGTTGGATGAATTAATTAAACACCGGAACATAACAAATTATGTTAAAGCCCAACGATTGAGTTGGTTTGGACACACAAATAGAATGCCCGAAACTAGCATAGTAAAAAGAATAACAAATGGAAACCATTCACAGGAAGACCAGCTGGAAGGTCCAAGTCTCGATGGGAAGATGTCAGGAATGATCTGAAGAAGATGAAGCTTGTGAAGTGGGCAGTACAAGTACAGAACCGCCTTAAATGGAAGGATATTGTCGAGAAGGCAAAGACTCTACCAGAGTTGTAGCGCCATTTAAGAAGCAGAAGCATATTCCGAGTGGTTTCTCTTCTCTTGCAGACGCGCAGAAAAATCTCCTTTTTATGTTGGTTGTTCCCTTCTAGCCCTCAGATACAGAACTCTCATTTCATTGGACTAGATATGATCGGAGAGAGCAAGAGCCCCGGCAGTCTGACAGATGGACGCCAAGACAAGATCCGAGGGAGCCAACGATTAATCTATCTGAGGACGGGACCTTCCGTCTCTGTCCTCAGGCGAAGAATTTGGGTCCATCTGTCTTGTCAAGCCTGTCAGCTGGTACCAAGAAGCTAGCTACATGTTGCACAAAACACGTTTAAATTTTACCCACACTCAATATCAAGGCAAGAAAACTGTGTGAAAGCATGGAGAGTGGTAACTTCTGTACAGCGGAATTGCATGATCGGTCCGTCCTTTATTAAATGAAGCACAAACAAATATGTCATATACGTTTCCAGAAAATTATACACATTTTAATAAAGAAAAAACGCACCCATAAGGACAGCCGAGGTAGTACAGTTAGTATAGTGACTAGGCTATTGCCCAATCGTCCCAACAAATGTGGCTCGATTCCCCGTAGGGCCACAGATTTATCTCCTCTCCAAAGAGTCCAGACCGGATCTGGGGCACACATGGCCTCCTGTTCAGTGGGAACCGGGAGGAATTTTTCCCGGGCTTAAAGCAGTTGGGGTGTAAAGCTGATCACTTAGTTGCACCTAATGCCGAGGTAAAGAGTGAGTGCAGCCAGGCATCCATTTGTCCATATGACTTTATGGCGTGTACAGAGAAAAATTCGCCTCCATTAAATATGTAACTCAGGAAAAATCGACGTCTGGTATGTGAAGGGATGGCCGTAAAACATAATCAGTTTATTTATAACAAACAATTCGTCAAGAATACGAGAAAATGGACATGATCTCTGTAATTATGATACATCACAAACCCCTGATTAATTAGGGGGGCAGAGCAGACATCTGAAGATATGGGGAGAGAGGGATATCGTGTGCCACAAAATGGTGGTTGTTTATTTATTTAAAATATTAAACTAAATGTTGACATTTGGTTTGAGGCACTTACAAGAATAAGAGTTTTATAAGCTAAGGTTCGCGCAGTAACACAAACACCCCTTTACGAGGAAAAGGTTTAGGCGCGCCTGCATAATTGCTAAAAGCGACTGTTAGTTTAGTCATCTTAGTAAAAATCTTAGTCATTGACCAACTTAATGCACAAATTCTTATTTTATAATAAGTTTATTATATTCCTCTACATGTTTCGAGCACTATTGTGCTCATCATCAGGAGGTCAAAATTGTATTACACAGCCTCTGGTATCATCACAATCTGTAGGTGGCCATCCGGTGCACCGGATGGCCACCTACAGGTGTGATGATACCAAAAGCTATATAATACAATTTTGACCTCCTGATGATGAGCACAATAGTGCTCGAAACATGTAGAGGAATATAATAAGCTTATTACAAAACAAGAATTTGTGCATAAAGTTGATCAGTTACTAAGACCATACTGAGATGCACGGTTAGCAAAACATCATAAAAGGTTCATCATGTCTTTCTTTCTGCTCTGTCGTCCGTCCGTCCGTGCGCATGGTACAACTCGGCTCCCACTGGACGTATTTTCATTAAATATGGTGTTTCACGATTTTTTGAAAAGCTGTCGGGGAAGTTTAAATTTCATTAAAATATGAAAAGAATACGCGGTACTTTAGTGGAAGACCTACACACACTGACTAGAGTTTTTGACGTTTTGCTGACCGTGCATCTCAGTATATTTATCTCAGTAATTAACCAACTTTATGCACAAAATTTGTTTCACAATAAGTTTTATTTCATGCCTCTACATGTTTCGAGCACATGTGCTCATCATCAGGAGGTCAAAATTGCATTACATAGCCTCTGGTATCATCACACCTGTAGGTGTGATGATGAACTGTGTAATGCAATTTTGACCACCTGATGATGAGCACATGTACTCGAAACATGCAGAGGCATGAAATAAAACCCATTGTGAAACAAATTTTTTGCATCAAGTTGGTTAAATACTGAGATAAATAAACTGACTAGAGTATCTCGCTCAATTCTTCTTAGAGTGAGAAATGTTTCAGAATAAAGTTGTACAGAATATCATTCAACACTTTTATGTTCAGCGCATTCTTTCCTAAAATCGTTCCGTTTATGAGACAATGTGGCAAAATATGGTAGAGCCAGACGTGCCACCCATGAAAATATGATGCTGCGTAGAGAAGACGCACTCTGCGTGCCGGGTAACTAAAGCAAGAACACAGACATACTCTCATAATATCTGACATTTATCATTTCACAACTGTTTAATTCAGCCTCATGTAAAACGACTGACGACAGCGTTTACGAAAACTGACAAACTATGCCACAAGTGAATCAGCTGTTTATTGGACCGTGCATCATTGTCATAACTATAGAATAAAAAACCAACTAGACGCCACTAATTATTTTATTCTACTTCTTATGGGCTCAACATGTTTCGGGCACTACTATGCCCATCATCAGGAGCTCGCGACTATGATGTTGATTACCACATTGGTAGTTTCGTTCTTGGCTTGCTGCGTGTGGGAGGTTAGGTGCTGTAAGGCTGGAGTAGTGTCTGGGCTGCAGGCTAAAGTCGTGTTTCAGCCTGCAGCCCAGACACTAATCAGCCTAACCGCACCTAACCTCCAACCTACAGCAAACCAAGAACGAAACGACCAATGTGGTAATCAACATCATAGTCGCAAGCTTCTAATGATGGGCACAATAATGCCCTAAACATGTTGAGCCCATAAGAAGTACAATAAAATAATTAGTGGCATCTAGTTGGTTTTTTATTCTTCATTTATGCCACAAGTCTTGCGTAATTTCTGTTTTTGTTAAGTATCGTAATGACACATAATTATTTGCCAACGACTTATACGTCATTACGATTTGTTTAGACAGAGTGCACGTCTGAAGGAGGCAATGAGCAAACGAACATGCTTTTGTTTCAATGCAGCGTTTATACAAAAGGTGTTAAAGTTGCAAATTATGTGGAATTCAATTGTTTTAAAAAGATGATGTCTACAATTTGCGTTGTTGCTAGTGACACCATTTTACCACAAAAGCATTGTTGTACAGCACTCAATATTTTAAGATAGTTTGACAATGACATTTATCTCAACAACACATACACACACACAAAGAATATGTTGCGCTCCAAATGCACAACTGTTACACAAACGCTCCACAATATTATGTTATACATACCTTTCCTATCTTGTTTACATTATCCTGCTGGGCATTAGTCATGAGACCAAAAATGTATAATCAATCCTTCGCAGCGTGATACAGGAAAGCTCAGAAAACGGTAGTGCCCGGAAAGAATTTAAGGATTCGGATCTGTATTCATGGCGTTGCCGGTTCGAATTTCGAAAGGGCACCGGCTACCCTAATATTCTCAGTGCTTTTCCTCAATCCTCCAGGAATATGCTGAATTACTATCTCAATTAGGTCATAATAACTTCAATCCGGAAATCTTCCAATTAATAATTTCTTCAATCACCTGTCCATCCACGCTAAAAAATCTTCTATACTGACAGCACTGTACAATAACTGTACAATCACAAACAAACAGAGCACAGTGATGTGTAACAGCGAGCACTTCGTCCGCGAGGCCAGGGGAATAGGCGTTTGAAGATTTGAAGATATTAACCCTTTGACGCCTAACGACCCCTATAGGGGTCGTACCGCACCGCTAACCTCTAAACCTTGCATTTTATATATTTATTCAACAAATATAGGTACTGAATACTTTTAAAGTGTTATATACTCTCCGTTCTTTTCTCTTCAAAATGCAGTTTGTTTCATAATTCTACCGTGTTTGGTTCCTGTAAAAGTGAAGTGATCCCGTTACAGGCCCGGTGTGGCCCAGAGGGTGGGTAGAGGTACAGCTCTACTCTTCCATGACCGTGGCACTAGAAGGGGGTGAGTGGTCAGCAGCACGCCCCGGCCGCACTTTACCCCCGGGAGATGCCCGGTACCCATTTTACAGGAGGCTGGGTGGGCCCCAGGACCGCTCTGGACGGGCGGAAAATCTAGTACCCACCGGGATTCGATCCCGGACCGCCAATCCTGTAGCTCAGTCACTATACCGACTGAGCTACCCGGACTAAATTTGGTTCATGTATTATTCACATTTTATATACAGGGTGTGCTAAAATTAAAAAAATAATTCCGGCGCCAAAATATTAACAAATAACCTGACGTGGTAGACTAGTAGATGCAGGATCTGGGCTCGAAAATGTATAAGAACAGAAATTGGGAAAAAATATATAAAAGCTAGAAACCAACAAAATACTCTCTTTAAACTAGATACCCTTAATTGCATTTACTCACACTCTTAGGTGTTTCGGCCCAAATGGTCCGTTACCGCGCAGTTCCAAGCAGCAGAACAAGAAGCGTATAAAACGTTAAAAGAGCACATAAAGTAAAAATAGTTATACAGATAGGTCTAAATATTGCATAACCTGTGATACGATTTTTCACTTATATATGAGGTTCATTGCCATTTTCACATAAGATCATTTATGTGATTACTCTCAGCCACCTTAACCCATTGCATAACGATCTCATATTGCATTCCTCCAAGATCAATTTTAATATTATATGCTTTCTTCTGGGTAATTACCTGGAGTCTGAATTTTATTTGCCGACGTTTCGGAGGACTCTGTCTCTTCCACCTTTATAGACGGGTAGGTACCTACTCGCCTTTGAAGATGGAACAGACAGAGTGTTCCCGAAACGTCGGCATATAAAATTCAGAAGCCAGGTAATTACTCAGAAGAAAACACACGACATTCAAAACAAGGCGAAAGTTTTAAATCAAGAATAATTTAAATATTATTCGTTTAAGAGTATTATAATAACTTCTATGTACCCAGAATTTCATACAGCTGCCAATAAACAAGCTATCTTTTATAACAAACATCTTCTTGGTGCTGTACACTGTGTACAAAATTAAAATTAAGACAGTACAATGAATCCATTATTCTAACTGCCTGTAACTTCTGTATTAGATATTCCACACACTTTTAAGCGAATTATAAAAATTCAACACGTGCGTCTAGCAAAACATTTTCTTTGCCCCATCCCCCCCCCCCCCAACTAAAAAAATTTTATTTTTTTTTCTTTAACTTCCCCTAGTGTGGCCACCCCCCC
>Ga0123352_10003570_pt1 | contig 22557 bp, 11 predicted proteins | sample TergutLab28metaG_FD_89700 | JGI IMG/M metagenome (GOLD analysis project Ga0123352, IMG submission 89700) | Labiotermes labralis P1 segment gut microbial communities from Petit-Saut dam, French Guiana - Lab288 P1 | ecosystem: Host-associated > Arthropoda: Insects > Digestive system > Gut ...
CCCCACTTTTCTCAGGCCATTATCTCCGTAACCGTTCAACTTTGGATATAGGTGTTTTGGGTTATATCGGTATACCTTAACATAAGGAACACTCTCCCGAAGTCTGGCACATTCCTCCTGGGATACCCTGTATAACTGTGTTTGAGTTTCTATAAATATCACATTCTCTGGCCCTTTGAAATTTAACAGCATGTAATCATATCCACACCAGTGGGAGTTGGAATTCCGAAAATTATATAATTTATATATAATTATAAGATTAGAAAAATGTTATTGGTGTACAGGTTGCTGCATTCTGCAGATTAGCCAAATATTTGTGTGTATGTGTGTGGAGGGGGGGAGTTATAAAATATGGCGATTGTTCATGTAGTTTGTAAATGTTTTCCAGAAGATATGTTTCATCATTGCATGATTTTGTTGTTCACTAAATTGAAGGTGTGGTAGACTTCCAAGTAAAACCAATAATTACACTCTTTATACATCATTTTCTAACTTTGGTATATACCCATCCACAGGTAATTCTGTGTCACTGTGCACATATTTTATTTTTTTTAATTTATTTACAATAAGATTTTGTAACATGATGACTGGCTGAGCAACAGTAAGTTAGTTAGGAAGAACTCTGCCCCATGGAATTTACTGGGAGACTTCAAATGCTGATCAGACATGCTCATGAAGACTTGGGTTATTCGCAATATAAGAGAGAGGCTACAGGCTGGAAACTGGGCATACTAGGCTAACTTGTATCTGTTTAAATACCAGTGCATTAGAGGTGTATGAAGTTTAAGATTTGTAGAACATTGGTGCGCCCTGTTATTACTTGTGGAACAGAAACATGGTCGCTGACAGTGGAAGATGAGAATGCCCTTAGATTCTTTGAAAGAAGAATATTAGGAAAAAACCTTTGTACATGTATGGCATAGCGGTGAATGGAGAAACTGCTATGATGTGGAATTAAATGAACAGTTTGAAGGATGTGACATTGTAAGGTTTGTGACAGCACAGAGGGTGAGGTGGCTAGGACACGTTATGAGAATTTTGGAGAAACAGATGCCTGAAGGAATGCTGAAGGGGTGATTATTCTCTAGAATAAGGAAGGGATGACCACATACAAGATGGTTAACAGTGTGGTGATGGACTTTTGCAATGATGGGGGGGTCAGAGGCTGGAGAGGAACAAAGCAGGCTGGAGAAGCGTTATGAAGGAAGCCAAATCCCACCAAGGGCTGTAGTGCTGAAATGTTGTTGTTATTCATAGTGTTTTGGGTTTCAGTGTGCTAAATGAATGTTGTGGCCCCATATTTGATCCTGATCATGGTTACAAAAATAAAAATAGTCATTGTGTAATGACAAGTAGTGACCAAAAAATAGAATTGTGTGTCACTTCCATAAAATCACATTAATCAGATATGCCCCCAGACATATGACAGCCGGCACCCAACATACCAAAGGTGACTGTATGGCTCTTGGTAATAAGTTGAATGTATTCTTGTTTATATATGTTTGACTAGTTTTGGAGAAGAAGCACAAACAGATGCACTAACAGTTCTTATATGCATATCATGTATTAATTTTATGTATTTTATGTAGAGAGCACATGAAGTAGTTGTATTTAAGATGTTTCTACATATGTGTTCTATATATTTATTATTTTCAGACTGAAGTAGACGTCTTTCGGAAGGATAGTCGCAAACTTCCAATAGGAGATCCAGACATTGACTGGGAAGAAACTGTTTATTTGAATCTAATTATTCATCAGTTTGATTACACTCTAACTCTTGCCATCTGCACTCGCACAAGTCCCAAAGAACTACAAGTTCTGAAGAGACACTCACAGGTAAGCATGTGTTTCCATAGCTAAAGTAGGTAGACAAATTATATGCCTTCTATTTACCAGTGTGTGTGTGTGTGTGTGGAACAGACCAGCTGGTTTTACAAGTTCCACTTGCTCAAAGTTTCTGCTTTCATGTAGGTCGCACATCAACTAGATCAATACACCAAGTCTCCATCTCTCCAAAGCTGCTCCTCAGTTTTCAGCATCTTCATTCACTAACCTCCGAACCTCTTGTTCCCATCTTGAGCTTAACATCTTTGTTTTCATTTTTCTCATATTTTTCATTGGCAGAACCAATGCAATTCTCTCACATTTTTCATCCATATTATTTCAGATCCACACGTTTGAACTGTCACTTTTGCTATACTCATATGCTGTTGACTGTTATGGACTCTACTTCTAAGACCCTAATGCACTGAAACATCTATCTTTTTTTTCCCTATTTGTGCAAGTTTTCACATTTTTCTGTGGTCCCTTCAGGCATTATGGATAGAGGTTTCACTGTAATTGTGAAAGACCAAGTGCCAGTAGCAGCTGCACCATGACTGCTGGGTCAGACGCACTGGACATAATGTCAAGCTTTGAAAACAGAAAGGAACCATTTGACCACATCTTCTGTAGTAGACTCTCCAAGCCCTGCATTGCCCACCCAGCTCTCTCTGCCTCCCAAATGAGACAGTACTGCACACATATGCAGATTTAATGTAGGAAAAGGCATGCATGGATGATATGGAAACTGGATAATCCAACCATAGGCAGTTGGGAATTTACTGTACTGCACTAGCCTGTCAGTTATATTCCAGCTGTCTGCCTCATAGTACCAGAGAGTTTTGAATTCTTTGTAGTTTGTTGGTAAAGGTTAAAACATGAGTCTCCAACCTTTTGGTTGCATGTGGCCTGCTAGTTTGTATAACACACCAGCAACCACATTTGTAAAATATGTATATACTGTGACAATTAAACAATAATTTATGTGGCTAGGTATACCACTTACTGTTATTTTCCCATGCGCGGCATTCAAACTTGCCTGAAAAATCGGACATGGCCCATTTCCGTAATAGGGTCGGAGACACATGTTAAAACACGATAACCTCTATAGCAATCTTGTTTCCTTAAATCAAAACCGCAGGTAAGCAAGATGCTTTACAGAATATTTTGGTTAGCTGCAGGAACTTGGCAAAGCAATTTCTCACTCTTATGTATTCATATATGATTTGTATTGATTGTTGTGATTGGCGTTGTGCCAGCTGGCACTCTTCGGCTATCCTAACCGAGGGTTTTCCGTGCTTTTTCCTCAGTTGTAAGGCAAATGCCAGGGTAAAAGCCGCAAAGAAGGGGCACGGCCCGCACTCTTCCAAAATTTTTGTGTTATTCTATGTATTGTTTGTTTTGTGTTGTTCTGTGTATTGTGTGTCGGTAAATGTGTACTGTACTACTGCCACCAGGTGGCTTCCCAATTGCCGTTAACAAATATGTCAATATCAGTATCAATTGGTGTTGGATCAGCTGGGAAGGAGATGGAAGGAACTGTTATCTTGTTTTATAAGGAACAGTGGCAGTATTTCTGGTATGATGGAATTTCAGATAACCATAAGAAATGTCTAGTCAAAGTAACTGGCCTGTGGGTCAGTTTGTGAAACTTGACCTTCTGATACACAAACTGGGAGTGGTACTATTGTGCTGTGATATGTATTAGTTTGCGCTGTTGGGCTAGGTTGGCCAAAGTTTAGTTTGTAGTGCCACTTGTTTATTTATCGTGTTGGTATTTAAATTTTAGTGTATGGTTTATTAAATATCCATTATTTGAACAGAAAATATAAAATTGTGAAAATAATGGCATTTTGTGGAGTTGAGAACAGAGACTCTGCAACATGTCTTTAAAAATGCAGCTAATTCCCTTGTTGCCTAAATATGTAAAATTCTGTGGGTGTTTTTTATGTTAATGTAAGCCACTTAAAAGTTAAATGTCACCTGTCTGGGGAGGTAGTGAAGACAGCTGGATCTGACAACTTACCTCAGTCTTGGACCAAGTTGTGGAATGTGTGGTAATATGCATCTGTGTTATGTGTGCGTGTAACTTCATGAGTGGCTGATTGCCAGAACTTTGCTTCATGAAGGGACAGACAAAATGTTAATGTGAAATGAGTAGCTCTACTGTATATGCTGTAACAGGTTCCAGGTTTTTTTTTAATTCAGAGAATGGCTCCTCTGTCTGAATTTTCCCCTTTGTGGTTTTTCTCAGTCTGTCCATGACACTACCTCGTATTAACATTTTAAATGCTTATGCGAACATAACGTACACAAAAATAACAGCCCTAGAAATTAATTTTCTTTACATATTTAGACAGCAAGGAACTTTACTGCCTGTGTAAGATGTGCTGCAAAATCTTTGTTTTATTTTCCACAAAATGACACACATTTCATAATTTTATATTTTTTTGCTTTATAATACATTTTTTTTGTAACAGTGTCCAAAATTGAAATACCAGCACAGTAATTTAAAGGTTAAGCCATGACAGCTTCTTTCTGCACTCCACTTCATTCTTCATTAATCATCACACTTCTTTGTTCTGTATAATCAGATCTCTTGACAGCATTGTTTAGTAAACCATAAACGAATGTACAGGTGCAAAAAGGAGGTTTGCCATTTTGATCACACACTTTTGATTTTAATTACCTGATTTGGCGGCACTGTTCCAGAAAGTGTATGCATCCCCAAGTCGCAGAAGAATGGATACAAAAGGAGAATTGGAAGAGATGACATACCCTCATATCTGCTTTATGGTTGATAATTTTGATGAGGTATGGCAAATGGGTTTCTGTAGTTCAAGTTTCCCACCTATTCAAAAATTTAAAATAGATGAGTATTATCACATTTAATTCTGCATGTTTTCCTTTTATCAAATTTGACAATCACGTGGCAATTTGCAATATTTTTTTTTGTCCATTTGTCATAAGTATAATTATGGATATACAGTTCATACACCAACAAATGTACTTTATTAAACTTGACAGAGTTTTAAAATTTTACATTAAAAATCACTTCAACTTGCTCCTACATGTTTCGGTCTTCGACCATCATCAGGGAGCCTTCACTAGAGCCTAGCTAAAGTTTTATTTAGGTTATGATTTGGTGAAAACTACGTCGTTATATCTTATATTTATTGGACCATGCATCATTGTAATAGTTGAAAACAAAAGACCAACTTGATGTCACTTGCTATATTTATTTCACTTCTTATGAGCTCAACATGTTTCGGACATTAATATATCCATCATCAGGAGCTTGCGACTATTCTGAAGCCTGCAACACGGATACCACTCCAACCCAACCTCACCAAAACACCAACACACATCAAACCAAGAACACGCGACCAATGTGGTAATTCAACAGAATAGTCGTTGGCTCCTGATGATGGATATATTAATGTCCGAAACATGTTGAGCGCATAAGAAGTGAAATAAAAATAGCAAGTGACATCAAGTTGGTCTTTTGTTTTCAACTACCTTGTTATATGTTATGTGGTGGTGTGGCAGCATGTCATAGGCATGTTGTGTTTACTGTACGCTGTGTTCAGTGCGAGTCACACTGAACACAGCGAACAGTACACATACCATACCAGCATACCACTGCTGGACATTGATGAATATTAAAATACTTTAGTAATCAGTAGAGGACAGTGTGTCAACTGTTTTTGTGCATGTGACATAAATTAGAAGTGTGACTTTTGTTTAAAAAGCAGGTGCCAGTAATAATGCTTTCAGGTAGAATTTTTGTCCACAACATAGCAGTTGTTCTGTAAGTGTGTGCTGGGGTCTGTTTCACTGGTGATACATTGGCTTGGGCATGAAACATGCCACTCCATCTAGTAGTGTCAAGTTTAAAAATGGGTGGATCTTACCTCCATTCTCCCTTCTATGCCTTTATGCCATCTAACTAGGGGATTGTGGCCACCTTGTGTGCCAGATCTGAAGCTCTGTGATTTTTTACTTCATAATAGTGGGGATATTAAGGACAAAGTGTAAAGCAATAATCCTTGCATTGTATGAAGCCTGGAAATAGAGCATTCAGAGTGTAGCATCATCATTGTCACTGACAGTAATTTGATGTCCACTGAGCAGCATTTATGTTAGGTGTGACACTTGTCTGCATACCCAAGGAAATTATTTACGGTGCCTTCTTTAAATATGGTGAGTAAAAACGTAATTTTGACTGCAGTACTTTTAGCTAAAGTGTGTAGCCTGGATCTCATGGGATGGTTGAATAGTGGCTAGAAGTGACAAACAGTGCGGGTCACATAAAATAATGACCTTGTATAACACATTCACTGCTGCTGTGTTTTAGAACTGAGGCCCTTCAGCGAAACTTGTCATTTTTAGGCACATTCACAAAATTGCAAAAACGTGACCATTAGTTTCATCATGTCTGTCTGTCCTTCTGTTCATCTGACCATCTGCATGGAACAAGTCAGCTCCCACAGGACGTATTTTTATGAAATTTGATATTTGAGGTTTTTTTTTTTTTAAAATCTGTTGAGAAAGTTTAACTGTTCCTAAATTCTGACAATAATAATGGGCACTTTACATGAAGACCTGTGTACATTTATGACAATATATCTCTATATTCGTCCAAGAATGAGAAATGTTGCAGACAAAAGTTAAAGAAAAAATCAAAACATGCATTTTATATTGAGTAACTTTTTTCCAAAAATTGTGTCTGTGAGGTAATGCAGAAAAATGTCATAGAGCCAGACAGGTCACAGACCAAAATATCATATGGCACTTGCGCTTTGCATTCTGATAAAACACACATACACACACACACACACACACACACACACACACACACTCTCTCTCTCTCTCTCGTTACACTGTGGTGAATCAGATTGTGGCAGGATTTGTGTCACCTGCATGGCATAACAGACACACTGCATTGAAAGACAATGCTACCAGGGGACACAAGGTATTATTGTGAAATTATGTGCAAGGGTTACAGAGCAGTCAGTGGTGTCTTCTGTAGCAGGGAGGTAGATGGTAGTAGACACAATGGTGACCACCATGGTACATTTTAAAGGGTTTTGCAGTAGGTGATACTGACTTTTGTTGTCTGAAATAAGGGAAATACAGTGAACACTGGTACTGCCGGTGCACAAGGTAAAGAGGCTACATTGTACACCAGTCACCATTATGGCAATAAGTACGTTAAAAGCAAATTTTTTTTTTTTTCACTAGTTATATAGCCACCAAACTTTGAAGCAAGTTCACTTACCAAAGAGTTAGTTATGTTGATAAATATTGAAGGAAGTTGTATGTTAACAGGTGTTCTGTGATATATTGGTGCGAGATGGTGAGATGGTTTGTGTGGAGCTGGTAGCATCTGACAGAGACGGGGCAATACAGGGCGTGATATTCCTTGGCTCTATTCGTTATGATGCCCTGAAGAAAGTGTATGATGCCAGGGTAGGTTGTTAAGCTTTACATATACTGAAGAAGGATACAATAAACAAAAGGAACTTAATATAAAGAATTACAGATATTTCTTTTATTGCTGAACTGTGCACTGCGGACTGGGCGGCATCATTGGTTGCTGTGCCAGAGTGATGTTGTCTGCTGTAGACTGGACAGTCTGGCAACTGGGCATTGCAGAGTGGGCAGCATCATTGGTTGCTGTGCCAGAGTGATGGTGTCTGATCTAGAGTGATAAGCGGTCCGGCATCTGGGCACTGCAGAGTGGGCAGCATCATTGGTTGGTGTGCCAGAGTGGTGATGTCTGATCTAGAGTGATGAGCAGTCCAGCAATAAAAAATTCTCTGCTTTCTGAACCCAGTGTTCATAAGTGTCACGTGCACCATACACCTTTACAGATGTCCGTCCATCTTTCCTGCCCAGTGTACTGTTTGAGTTGGTTGTATTTTTGGCAGACTTTTCATGCAGTGGGAGCTGGTGTGGCATAGTCAGCATAGCAATTATACTCAGTCCATGGTTCAGTTCCCGATAGGGTAAAAGATTTTTCTCTCTCCCAAAATGTCCTGACCAGTTCTGGGTCACACCCATCCTGTTATGCACTTTTTATCAGGGTTCTTTCCCAGGTTGAAAGCAACCGAGGTGTTAAATTGACCACTCACCTCTATATAGTGCTGAGGTTAAGAAGGGGTGGAACTGTAGCTGTTATCATTCCTGCGTGGATGATTGTGATGACAGGGAGGACTTCCTTACAAACAGCCAGGCCTGGCATCATTATGCCCCTCCTTCTGCTCCCTTTTCCATTTAATTTTGAACCATTTGAGAAATTTAATCATCCTGCTAGATCATGCCTCACTTCTCTATTTTGTACTTCATAAAGAGTCACTATTGCAAGTTTGAACTTTTTAGGTGGGAAAGAAATGTTTCACCATGTTGTGAGGTTTTCATATTTGGTGTGGATCTTTTAGAAATGCAGAACTTCAGTTAAGGCCCCTTCGCCCTCTTCCTCCAGAATGTAAAGCAGTATAATTGGTACATCAGATGTGCGTTTAGCCTCCCATTTGGTAACTGTGGTTATCTGTTGCAGATTTAATGCTGGTATCTCCACTGAAATGGATTACAAAATTTTCATTTTTATGTCATAGCTGTTATCACCATTCAGACCCGAACTCTTGAAGGAAAGGAAAAATATTAAAGTTCTTTTAACGATGTATTGCTTCCAAAATATAACTGTAATTTATAAATCTAAGTTTTAAGGTTGTGTTTTAGTTATTGCGGTTAATTTTGTGATGTGTTGCTTTCCTGAGTTCTGTACTTGTGTAATTTTTTTTTGTTTTCAAAACAAACCCCAATACTTTTTTCTTACAGTCAAGTCTGAGTAGCAAGATGGCCCAGCGGATGACGTTCGGACTGTTTTCTGGTGCTGCAACCCAGCGGGTAGAGTTTGTTCGCATGAAAGGTCCCCAAGGCAAGGGCCATGCAGAAATGGCAGTTACAAAACCCAAAGGTAAGGGCAAAAAAAGGTAAAAAAGGTAATGCTGTCCCTGCCTATGCCATGAAGGCCTTTAGGGAGAGCTACATTCATTTTTAACCCCAGCACTAGGAAGCAATTGGTTAACTTCACACCCTACATTTTTTCAGCAACCATACAATAGGTGAGCTGCACTTGTGCGCTTATGTGTGTGTGTGGTGTGGTGTGTGGGTGTGTGTGTGTGGTGTGTGGGTGTGGGTGAGTGTGTGTGTGTGTGTGGTGTTTTTTTTTTTAATAATGATTTATTTAGGCATGCTCCATTACAAGAATGTAATACTACATGCTTCATTGTACATTTTGGTGACTTTTTCATCATAGGGAATGCAGTGACCTGGATAATCAGTGGATTCCCTTTACATTTACAATACTTTGAACACCTAAAGACCAGAGGTGTACAATTTGTAAAATCCTTGTAGTAGACCAAGTGGTGTACAGAATCTAAGACCCTTGCAGTATATCAAAATTTATCGACTTTATAAACAGTAAGAATGATTTTAGATACTTTGATATTAACTCATGCTTATGTGTGGTGTGTGTGTGTGTGTGTATAGGATATTCTCAGTATCATGCCCAGTAGTTTCATTTAAGATAAAAAAATGCATTCCTTTACTTTAATACAAAATATCAGATGTTTAGGGTCCCAGTTAGTAAGGACACCTGGACTGTCTACTGAAAACTGGGACACTCCCAGGAAAATCAGTATGGATGGGAGCTCTACCTATGCTGTATAATCTGGTACAGAGTTACTGATATTTCAGAAGACACTGTCCCCTGACTCTTCACTGTACTTGAACACATTGTTATCTGTGTACCAGATTACATGGTGTCACCGTAATCTTAACTGTGGGTAGGTTCTGGAGCTGAAACCCCAACTTCGGAACCTGGACTGTGTGCGACAGACATGTGGGATTCAGACTGGGATGAAGACCCAGAGGACTTCTATGTCTACAGGCATCAGGTACAGTTTGTTGTGCAGTTGGAACTGTGCTATTAGTGAGAAATATTATTTTATATGGTTGGCAGTCCAAGGGAAGAATATAGTCTGAAGATTTTTACAGTGAAAGCCTTACCATTCAGTAAACAACAAATTACATACACTTGGTAGATGAACATGTTTCACCTACCTTGATCATCCTTGTGGCAATCTGACTCATATGTTTCTAAAGGTAAAGAACATTAATAAAACCCTAAGGGTGGTCTAAGTGGTGAAAACATGTTGTACTGTTAGTAGTATTTAATTTGCAATATTTGGTTGATAAGGCTGTTCGTAATTGTGTACAGTTTGAGGGTGTTTGAGAATAGAGTGCTGAGGGGAATATGTAGGCGTAGAAATAGGATGTACCAGAACGACAGTGGGCTGTTGGAAAGCCAAGAAAGAGTTGGATGGTCAAGGTTGAAAATGACCTGAAGGAAATGGGTGTTACAGGCTTGAGAAATACAGCTACAGTTAGAGACATCTGGAAATTGTATTGAAGGAGGCCAAGGTCCTGCATGCATCATAGAGCTAGTGGAGAAAAGTAAAGAAGAAATAGGATGTAACATGAGGATGGAGAAAATTACATAACTACAAGCTTGAAAATATACAGTATTTACGTAATATTGCTGAGTGAGACTTATTACATTAAGGAGGGTTATATAAACAAATAGAATGTATAGAGGAACTGTGAAAAGTGTAGAAAAGACTTGTAATGAAACTGAAGGAAAGAGGCTGTATGGATATACTGTATGTGCCAGACTGTCAGAATTATATGCAGCAACTCTTCGTTGAAAGGTTGGTAGGAAACTGAGCTGGCTAACAAATAACTTGTGTTTATATAACTTATTGTCATCCTTAGTGATATTAATCACCTGCACAATGTCAGGGGAGAGCAGATATTACGAAGCTCATCACTGTGTAATTTTCTTCATCCTGTTACTCTTGTGTTCCTTGAGTCCAAATATTTTCCTGTGTACTATGATCATAAAAATCCTACAGTTTCTCTTGAATGATATGTGCACCATAGTTCTGTAATGTTGGGCAAACTGTTGGTAATGTAACATTTTGTGTGCTGCCTGTTGACACAGAGACGTCTGAGTGATCCAAGCGCAAATCTTAACAACTTCGTAAGAGGTGGATGGAAGACGAAACCGTATGAAACGACGGGTGCCAAGTCTCGTTCTGAGAATGAGGGTCTAGACTCAATGGCTAATGGCCTGACAGAAATTGAGGCAGGCGATGTACGAGATGGTAAGAAACAGAGTTATGTTAGTTGTGTTGCTTTAATTATAACTTGAAATGTTTGTCATGTTCGTTATGAGACTGGACTACGAGGGGTGATGTATAGAGTAGTGTGACTGCTACTGACTTTGTAATGCACTGTGGACAAACTTGTCTGCCCAGCTGTAACTGGAATCACCTCCCCCTGCCCATAGCCTATTTCTGCAATTGGCTCATTGGCCAGCCACAAGGGTTCTGCTAAAGTTGTCGCTACCGAACGTACAAAATCCTTTCCGATTCCCATTTCGACTACAAAATGTCATAATCATTGTAGTGGAAATGATGAAGCTGTATACATTTTATTTAGGACAGTATACTTCACTATCAGGGGACTGCGGTAGCACAGTGGTTAAGGTGCTGTGCTACAAATCGGAAGGTTGCTGGTTCGATCTCAGCTGGTGTCATTGGATTTTTCATTGACATAAAATCCTTCCGATCGCACTATGGCCCTGGGGTTGACTCAGCCTCTAACAGAAATGAGTACCAGGGGCATTTCCTGGGGGTAAAGGCGGCCGGTGCGTAAGGCTGACAACCTTACCACCATCCTGTGCCATTGCCACGAAATCTGGGAACCTTAACTTCCTGGAACCCTCTGGGCCTGTCCAGGCCTGTAATGGGACTGCTTTACCTTTACTTCACTATCAAATTATGGTAGAGTTTATGTCTGAAGTCATCTGCAAAGTACCATTCAGTGTGCTCTAGCCTTTTTTCAGTTGGTTTGGTGCTACTCTCAGCATTTGAGTTTTTAAATGTTTTTACATATTAGTTTGTGCAGAAAGGCCAATGGTCTTACAGAAGATGAGTAAGTAGGTGAAATTTTGGCTGGAAAGTTACGATATGTGTGTTTGTGATTTGTTGAGGTACAGAATTGATGAAGCAGAGTTGTTGGACAACTGTGGTCGCAGAGCAGCAAGTTTTCCCAGACAAAGAAATCGTGCAACCATATTTAACACGCGTGTCACAGACAGTTCATAATAAATCCTCCCTGAAAGTGTGAGGTTCTGAGGATTGCCGTCTTTGGGATGTGGCATCATATAATCCTGTACAAACTTGTGCTTTGGACATACATGCAGCCTCCACCTTGAGGATTATTTCTGGCCAGAAGTTTGAGGCTGCACATTTCTCTGAAAAGTTGGTAGTAAATGGCTCCATCATGGAACTTCTACATGATTCTGCAGCTGTTCTTCAGCTTTGGTTCATAGTCACTTGGCTGAGGTGTATGTAGAAGTGTTTGAAACCACCTGATCACAGCTGTCAAAATGTGTCAGTATGTTAACTTGACTGATCAGTTTATGTTTGGGGTTAGACCTGTAACCCCAAATGTAATCATATCTGTCTTATATGTAGACTGGGACAATCTGAATTTTATGTGGGAGGATTTAAAATTTCCTGTACTAAAGTGTATGTGTACTAAACCTAACCTGACTGCCACCTTTCTGCATATTGACACTAGCTACGGCAGTCTTGCTGCTCATAGAAACGTATGTGGAAATCCTCTTTTGGTACAACTGTGAGATCTGTTGCTGTTTTCTGTTGAATATCTTCTGTGGACACAAAATAATGACCTTAAGGCCCAATCTTGGTTCATGGAAAGAGCCAAGAGTTGCATGGAGCCCGATCTGGAGAATATGGTGGTTGAGGGATGGGTGGAATTTGGTTCTTTACCAAAAGCGGATGCAGTGCGAGAGAGCTATGACAAGGCACGTTGTGCAGTTTCCAATTGTTCCTTCATTTTGATGGCCAGATAGCATCCCTCATTTGATCCAGAACTTTAATATAAAAAGTAGTTTATGTGAATGTTGGCTACATTCTTATCATTCCTTGATGTTGCTGGCAAACCACTGCACTTCTCACATTGTAGGGATTCCTTACAATTTTTCAATCAGTTGTACCATGTACACAGACATTTTAAGTGCTTCATCTCTTTACACAGTGTTGGGGATTTTAAAGCTTTCATTGCTGCCTTTGCAGAAGAACTTGATGTTCACCCTGTTGTAACTGAGCCTTGTGATTAACAATGGCAACCCACTTCCACCACATGGCTGAGTGCAACACATTGACACATCTCAGTGTGTCCGGATGTGCTACACAGCACACAGTATACCTTTGTCAGTCCCACCCCTCTTGACATAGAGAGGAAGCATGGTTATCTTGATACTGCTGAATTTTGCAAACTTCTGAAATCTGCTTTCAATTTGTGTGCACTTTATCTTTGCCCTTTTGTTTTGAATTATATTCATCTTACATGATTTTTACACATTGGGATTTTTGTGGCTGTCTGAAAGAATGTAAGTTGAGAGGGTTGTGAACCATACTGTCCAGGCTATTTGGACAGTAACAAGAAACACAGTGGTGATTTTGGTGAACTTGTTCAAAAACTGATTTTGGATGGTGTGGAGGTGGTTGAACAGTGAACATTTTCAGTCATATGCAGTTGTGTTTGTGTATGCAGGCCAAACCATCCTCTTATCCTTTTCAGTACGGCACGAAGTACTTCTAACCCTTGTGTCAGGCAAGTAGATATGTATGACCCTCTTCAGTCTCAGTTCTTTTTTAATTCTTATGTGGATTTAAAAAAAAAATCTGATGCTCCGAATATGAATATATTGCTGTACAAATGTTGGATTATTTTGCGAGCTTGAAGGTAGAGATCTTTGTTCATTGTTGCTATGTGTGCTCATTGTGCTGCTGTTTGCATGTATCTTGTCTCTGCTTACTGTGTATTGATTGCTACCTTGCGTTTTATACTGTAATTACATGAACAAAACGATGTAAGACGACTATTTTCTGGCAGCAATTGTAAATATTCCTTCCGATTCTTAGACAGAACAGTGAGTAAGTTCACAAGTTAAACTAAATAAATAAATAAATAAACACACACACACACATATATATATATGTGTGTGTGTGTGTTTATATATGTATATATATTTATATTTGAAGAATGTGAGTTGTGGATAGTACATTGTTACTGCATGACTCGCAAGAGAGTCACATGATGTTTTAGGCAGTGTAAGAATTCTTGATAGGTAATGAAATTATTTAAAAAAGTAGAGTAATAGTGAAACAGAGGAATCTGGAGGTCTGTTGGTGTTGGAAAAACGAGCAAATGTCGGAATGATTATGGAGGATGCAGTTGGTATTGATAAGGTGGGAATGAGTGAAGGGGAGGATCAGTTCCTGGTAACAGTATGGATAGTTACGGATAAAATTGTACGTGTGTCGACAGTAGTAAAATTTAGAGTTTTTGAGGTAGTTAGATGAAGAATTGGAAGGGTTAGACAGCTGGTCTTTTTAAGAATTTGATACTGCTTAATGTATGGAAAAGCAGGGTGCAAAACTCATGAATTCAGAACATGTTTAAGTTCAGGTAGAAGTAGCTGGGAATAGGATGGAATTTATTTTGTGCAGGTATGTGGGGGATGTGACATTATTAATTGGATTGTGAAAGGATGCAGATGAAATGTGTGGCCTACAGGAATATGACTTGTTATTAAGAAGATTAATAGAACGAAACTTGAGATAACAAAGATAATAGCCAGGAGTTATAGAAAAACAAGAAAACAGTTTTTGATGTAACATTTGACATGACATTTGGTTTAAAAAGGCTGTGAGGGAATTATTTTATTTTTATTGGAAATATGGACAGTAGATTGAGATAAAGGATGCTTAAAAGAATATTGTTTGTCGTACTAGTTGCAAGGCTGCAAACTGAGAAAATACCGGTGTGCAGCGGACACTGCTGTCTGTGCAGCGGACAATGTTGTCTGTGCAGTTTGACCCAACTCATATTGTAAGTGTTAAAACTGGCATATAAACGGCAGACCGAATTTGCGTACCGTCTTGTGCCAAGCCAGTTGGCTCAGGTGGACATGCTTCTACCTTGTATTGTGCAGGTACCTACTTCAGATCGTAGTCAGGGCACTGGTTTTTCTGACAGGCTTTTCCTGGTTTTCCTCAATCACATGTGACAAATGCCAGAGTAATGCAATCACTTCCTTCCATGTTCATTTCAGTTTATAATTTACTGGTAACCAACCGTTTGACATTTTATATTGCAAGTGACTGGCAGCACCATAACTAGTAACAAGGAACAGAGTCCTACTTGAGAAGCTGATAGTCTCGCAACTAGTCAGATTTCCTATAGTGTATGGAATTTGAAGCTTCATGACCACATTCACAGGAACCTACAAGTGGTTCCTATCCTGAGCCAGATGAATCCATTCCACACTCTTCCATCCTGTTTTTTTAAGCTTAATTTTAATACAGTTGTGGGCCAGGTAGCTCAGTCGGTATAGCAACTGACTACAGGTTGGACGGTCTGGGATCGAATCCAAGTGGGGACGAGATTTTCCGCCCGTCCAGACGGGCCCTGAGGCCCACCCAGCCTCCTGTAAGATGGGTACCGGGTCTTTCCCGGGGGTAAAGTGCGGCTGGGGCGTGCTGCTGACCACTCACCCCCTTCTAGTGCCGCGGTAATGGAAGAGTAGAGCTATACCTCTACCCACCCTCTGGTTCACACCGGGCCTGTAACGGGATCACTTTACCTTTACCTTTTAATTTTGATCATTTGGTGCACTGTTCTGTGGACAGCAAGTAAAAATTTCATCCCACAGTATGTTAAGTCTTTCATTCTCTACCAGGACTGTATGTAAAATAGTTGCCAAGAAATTCAGTGATGTATTATCCATATTAAAGGTTACTTTGTCTGCCAGCTGTTGTGTTTGAACACCCTTCAGGGTAGAAAACTGAACAGGAGGTCTGATTTTTGTGTTCGTTATTTTTTCATATGGTTACCTGTTTGTACAGTATTCTTGACTTGGCTGTGTTATCTGGACATCAGTAGGACAAGTTATTCATGGCTCCTTACTGTAATATCTTATAGATGAATCTTGTTAAAGGAATTTAAGTGTTGCAGGTTTCTTTCACCCCCTTAAAATGCACCCGTCACAGACAGTCTATAATGTATGAGCTGCTGTTCTTTATGTAGATAAGAATAATTGAATACGGACTGTTTCAGTGGAGTTATATCAAAGTCATTTGTCACATGTTTGTCTTGCTGGTGCGGTGTATTATTGTGCATGCTGCAAGGTTGCGCCTCAGATCGCATGTAAAAGGATCAGTGTTTGCTGAACCATGTCAGTCGCATTGTCTGCCTGCTGTCACTTTCACACTTAGGATGGTATTTGTTGTGCATAATGTTTTTCATATTAGAGGAAGGAATGTGTAAAATATGCACAAACATTTATTTTTCCTTTATTTCACAGTAAAGGGAAAGTGCACGAACTGTACAGTACAAATGTAGTATTTAGTTTCATGAACTGTGTGATTTGTAGACTGTAAATAAACTGCATGGTGCTTCCACAGCGATTACATAACTTACTGAAGTAAAAGGTGGTTGTCATCTGTGATTGATATTATGTGGGGTTGTAGGTTGCCACTAGCATTTTGCAGCAACCTTGGTTTCTGCGTACAGCCCTACATGGTGTCAGAAGCTGGAAGACCATCTCTGTTGCTGGCTGTGGAAGCCTGTTAACATGCAGGGTTGAACAGAATAATTTTTTACATACGTTTAGGGGTTGCAGGGGATAAAGTTTTAGCAATATGAGATAGAGAACATGGTTGGAATTGTTTCCTTTGTACAGAAATCAACATTGGTATGGCTGCTAGGAAAGTAGGCAACACACGCATGTGGTTCCAGTGTGATGATGCCGCAACTCATTGTATGCGTGTTGTGTGGAATCTTGACACATCATTTCATGATTAGTGGCTTGGTATGGGGATTTATTACCTGGCTACTGCATTCCCCTTACCTTGCCCCAATTGACTTCTTCCTTTGGGGCCACCTCAAGCTTACTGGCACACTTTTTGGAAAAATATTGTGGTCAGTTTATGCATAGGGCACTGTCTTCCGTATCTTCAGTTATAGTTGTGTTAGCAGCAGAGGCACATAGATGTTCTTAATGAACTCACAGTAGAAAAATCCCTGCAGACTTTGTAAAAACAATCGATTTTGTTAGCTCTTTCTTCACTCACAGAAGGTCTTTAAATACTGTTTTCTTCATAGATATGACCATCCTTCAGAATTGCAGGGAAGAATTTGTGGTTTGTTCAGTGAATCTGTTGAGTATGTACAAAGAAACTGTTGCTGTACAGTCACTTTAGATTTTGTATCAAGAAATGCTAGCACTCAAAGTGCCTTGCATGGCCTGGACATCATTCTGTGATACTGATAAATGTATCTGTGCGTGGTGGCCAGTGTGTGCAGCAGGATGCCATCTAGGTGCCAGATGGCAAGTTTTTGAGTTGATATTTTTTGTTTCTAAGCTGTACGTTACGTGTGCTGCGTTTAATACGGTATTAAAATATGCGAGGTCTTTTTCAGGCATCCAAATTAGGATTCTGCTTTTTTGTGGGCCATTTCCCTCTCATTGCAATTTGTATGTGTTTCGTTTATGTTTAATAAAGGCAGAAGGCTGTCCAGGCTTTGTGAATTAACATTTATGAACAAATGTTTGCTGCTTGCAGAAGATTTATGTTATGTATGTTTTATTCAGTAGACCAAAGTTTTTAAAACATGACAATATTCCAACTACAGTTTAGCATTACTGGGTTTCTGTTCATGTGTCTCATACACTGTTTTGAACAGTGTGGGTTTTGTAGACACGGGCCAGCTAGAAATAGTTGAAACCCTATTCCTGGACTTTCCTTGCTAAGGAAGGATTATTAGATTATGGGGAAAGGCCTGAAATCCAGTAATAACAATGTGAATTGGATTTGGGTGTGTTCTGATGTTCCTGTACACTGATTTATACAGTCTTTGATAGGGTAGGAAAAAATTGGGTATTCTAGAAAAAATGTGTAATATCTGCTGTCTTTGAAATGCTTTAGTCTGTGATGTTTGCTAACAAAAATTGCTAGTCACTAATTATACAATTTTGTGATTCATTTCCTTGTATGTAATTTCCATTTATACAGAACTTACAATGAGTATGGTAAAATTTGTAGTATATAACAGAGCTTTCCTAAGCTTGTGTTTGTAACTTTTAATGTCAGAAGTACGTGATACAAAATCTGTGATGTATGGTCTCAGCAAAATTGCGCATTTGTGTTTAGTATTCATTATGTCAGACAGAATGCTCATGACAGATGACACCACAGACCTCTTTTTTTCCCCCACATAAATGTTATTATGTTTCAAAATGAAGATGAATACCAGATGCCGTGAGAGTAAGCACTCAGAAACACATGGAACTGGAATCTGCCAAACAGAATATTTACAGAAGTAAAAAATTTTATCTTTATGTGTTTGACCCTTATATGGGGAACTGTCCTGAATTGTCAGGTAGTTTGTGAGTTTGCACATTTGACAGTAAGTTCCATACTTCCATGGCTTGTTAGTATGTGACTTCCTGGTTCCATATCCTGTGCATAGTATACAGTAGATCATTGATGTTTTTATTTTTTCATTTTCTGTTTTTGCTTCTTCTTTGTCCGTAGAGCTCGAGTTTTGCCTGCATTCTTCTACTACTACTTCTTGTTGTACTGCTCCCCGCTGTCATTGTGACCTGCCCCACAGCTGCACTGAACGTATGTTACCACCCAGCATGGGCATGACACAAAGCTACTCCTCCGCCAGTCCAGTCTGTGAACAAAGGGTGAAATGGTGTCCATCGTGTATCAATAACAATGTCGGTTCTGGTGGCCAGAAAGTGTGCGTAGAAGCTGCATCATGTGAAGAAAAGGAGGTCGATTGCAGTGTTGCCAAGACTAACAATGACGGTGACATTGAGGATGGTGATTGTGATGTAATGCTGCAGTCATGTGAGGAAGTGTTGACAGATGAGCCAAATGATGTGGCTTGCGTGCGTCAAAGAGAGAAGAGAAGTTTCACTCGGACAGGGTCGCTGCCAAAGAAGTGGAAAGATTCAGTGAACAGTCACACTAAAGCTTGGGGTCGATCCATGGCCCCACCATATAGGTTGACCCCTGATGGAACTATTGTAAATTACTGGTGTGACTTACCACGAAAATCTGTTACCGGCAGTCATGGTATGTCATTTGCTGTTCCCTACCTCATGTATGTTGTGCATTGTTCCTTGCCTCTGCATGGCTTTCCATTGTCTGTGTTATATGTTTAGTAGGTACACTAACCTCATCACGTTGGGTATTTGCACTGTATGTGGTGTAATCAGCATTGCACATTCTTGTTGCGTTTTTAATCCCTGCTTTTTATTTTGGAGGTCCAGGGTTCAAATATCAGTCCAGAAACTGGTTATCCTAAATGAAGATTTCATGATTTCCCTTGCTGTTAAAAAAAATGTCAGGACTGCTGGAGGCTATGGCCATCTCTGTCCTTCTCTTTTCCCATTTGGTATTCACTTGAAAGGTACAGCAGTCAGTTCTAGGCACATATACTTTCTGCTCCCTCCCCTCTCCACTTTTATTCAACTCAATGTATAATATACAGAATACATTGTTGTTTTGAAATAGAATAAGGGCACTTGCAACAAGATGTGTTTTGAGCAAACACAGTTCAGGAGAGGCATTTGTGTGCACATGCGGCGGAGCATGATATGTTTATATACATTGGAACTGCAGGAGAATGAGTGTGGTTCATAAAAATGTCTTCATTATGGCAAGAATATTATCAGCACCATAAATTTTGTAATGTTTTGTATATGAAAGAGTATTATACAAAGTAATAGCTGTTTTTTAGTTACTTTCATCATAATGGTGACTATTCTAACTACAACTCTTGTTCTGTAACACCATTCCATCTCTCTTTTGTCTGGAAAGAGGAACTCCTCATTCCGGAATGTGTGTACTGTATGTCCAAATAGAGATTTAACCTGTGTGACACACATGCCGAGCCACGTGAGTATACAATTGAACAACATCAGCTGACTGACTATTTTACAGGAGTGGGGTAGGGCATGATGTGTGTAGTACTACATTTAGCAATATTTGATGAATCTGAGGTGTAAGTATGTCCCATATTTTAGCCAATAAGAAGTGTTTGTCATGTGACATCTGAGCTCTGTAGTCTGACTTATAGTGTTGTGTATTTTGTTGCATTGTATTGAGGCTACTTCAGATTTTGCTGATGACATTTAAGATATTGAATTATCATTTGTTGCTTTATTGTCTACATGATAACCACTTCAGAGAAGCCCTAAAATGTACACAGGGTGTCACATTTCTGGTGCATTGCCTCTCTTAGCATCTTGTGATGATTATTTACTTATGTGAAGCAACTGTGTGGCTTATAAGAAGAATGTAGTGGGCATGAGTGTTAGTTTTGTACCTTCGGTGCAACTTCTTTTTGAAACACTTTTCACTCAGATGAATATTAAGTGATTTTTAAGTTAGTCATCCTGGTGTGTCACTTATAAAGTGAAAGAACATAAACATCTACAGAACTATTTTAGTTGTGTTGACCATATTTTATGCTTTTGTCTTATAAGTAACACAATGGAATTACTAACTTAAAAATTACTGTCATTAATCAAGCTGGGAACATCCATAAATATAAAAAACAAAAGGGAGATAATTATGTTTTGACGTTTTGCTGACCGTGCTGCATCTCAGTATATTTATCTCAGTAATTAACCAACTTGATGCACAAAATTTTTGTTTATTTCATGCCTCTACATGTTTTGAGCACATGTGCTCAAAACATGTAGAGGCATGAAATAAACTTATTGTAAAACAAAAATTTTGTGCATCAAGTTGGTTAATTACCGAGGAAATAATTAGTTCATTTTAATTGTGTTGACAGTCTTTTATTCTTTTATCTTAGAATATAAGTGACTTCAGACAGGTTGTGCCGGCCTGATGTCTGCAGAAGTGCATGCAGGTCTTCTTGTAGAGTGCTTATTATTTTTGTTCAATTTGAACCAAACTTGGAATGTGCTGACAAAATTTAGTACATGAATGTTACTGAAAGCCAGTTCAGCTGTTCTCAGGTTGGTATCTGTGGACATTCAGATGGACAGACAGTTGTGAAGCTAATGTGCACATGTTTGCAGCTTTCTGCTAGGAACACCCCAGAGAAGGGTCCCTGTACATGTGCTAATTTTGAAAACTTTACTGTTATGATTGAATAGTATGGTGCCATAATTTTCAATGCCAGTGATTGCTAGGCACTTCCTGTGACAATGCTTATGAATGCACATATCCCACTCATGGCTTATTCCCATACTGCTTATCAGAGATGTTGCCAGCTGTCCCTGAATCATCTGAAGCCATTATGCAGACTGCATTGGAGTATTTTGTGCTTTTTTTATCATATGCCTACTAAATATGATTTGCCTGCTCCAAACAGAACAACAATTTATGCTGGAGTATTTAATCCAACAAATTGTGTATGTTACCATAAATAACTACTTGTTATTTGTTGATGCTCCTCCTACATGTTTCAGTATCTACAGACTGTAGAGGGGTCATTTACTGAGGAATACATTTATCATAAATCTTGTCAAAGATGTGCATATATGGAGTTAAATATAATGTCTTGAACAAAAATGTGGTTAAAGATGTATAAATGAAGATAATTTACAGGTATTTTACATTTCTTGGTAATTTTGTCCTTAGTTGCAGAGAGATGTGTATGTCATTTCTGACATTTTCATTGTGAGGGGGTTATATCCCTTTGCTGTCTGTTGATCAACACATGGTGTTGGATGACTTGTAAATACTGTGTAATCTGTTGCACAGAATATGGATAATGTTAAATTATCAAGGTACGGTTGTGTGAAAAGGTTTTGAGCAGCAGGTTCCCTTGTAGACAATAAGAGAACACAGAAAATGTGCTGACTGAAGAAAGATTGGGCAAAATTGGTGTTAGGTTTGAGGCATCTGCAAGAAAATCGTTGGTTTGACTTGCTTATAGGGTATGGATACCTGTGTAATCAATATGAAATGTATTAAAACAGCTGCATTTGCATCCATATGATACAGTCGTAGTTTACGAACACCGCGACATAGATTGTGAAGCAAGACTGGATTTTGTGAACTGGAACCTTCATTGGGTACATGCTAGATGAGCAGGCTCCATGCATGTCCTGTGTAGTAGAAAACCTTGTCTACTTCTCAGTGGACGTGTGACGTCTCAGAGTAAAAGGTATTCATCCGCAGAAAATCCCTCATTAATCCCTGAAATGCCATTACTTGATGTCAGGTTTGGTGTGTGGTGTGCTATGTGTGGCTAGGTTTATTGTGCCCTTTTTTTTCCTGAAGCTATGAACACACAAATATTTAGCACCTTTCCAGTTGTGAAGCGCCTGTGTCACAAACAACTGAAATACACCATCCAGTGGTGTATTTCAGTTGTTTGTGATGTAGAATAATGCAACGAGATGTTTCAGAATAAAAAAGGAACCCATGCTCTCCCCCCCCCCCCCACGAAAAAAAAAACCACCCTCTCCCCCCCCAACCCCCCGTACCCCCCCTTTACTTCTCGATTCTTCCC
>Ga0123352_10003571_pt1 | contig 22554 bp, 23 predicted proteins | sample TergutLab28metaG_FD_89700 | JGI IMG/M metagenome (GOLD analysis project Ga0123352, IMG submission 89700) | Labiotermes labralis P1 segment gut microbial communities from Petit-Saut dam, French Guiana - Lab288 P1 | ecosystem: Host-associated > Arthropoda: Insects > Digestive system > Gut ...
TACTGCTTATGGTTTCTTATTGCAGTGATGATTGAAATAAGCAATTCCTTGTCTTTATATGTAAAGTCCCGGATTAGGTTATTTATCAGTAACTCTTGCTGCCCAAGCTCTTCCGATTCATACCCAAGCAAATAATTAACATCAACGTCAAACGCATTTGCCATCTTGACAAGCGTCTTTAAGTTTACTTCTCTTTGATGAATTTCAAATCTTGAAATAGTATTCAGGGCTAAATCTGCTTTTTCGCTAAGTTCTTGTTGACTCCAACCCTTAATTCTCCTTAATTCTTTCACGTTTTCAACGATTTCTCTATAATCCAAGTGATATCTGTCCATCTATCTCACCTCTTCAGTAAGTCTAAAGGGGTGCGATATATTTTCAAACTGGTAATTGCCATATTTATCATTGACAATTGCCAGCATATTTTGTTATACTTATTTTGGAAATATTGGAGCGTTGTATATTGCGAATGGAGGAAAAGCTATGGAAAACATTTGTGCATATCACAAAATTGATGAGCTTGGCAGAATTATGCTGCCTCACGAACTAAGGGAACTCGCCGGATTAGAGATAGGCGATTCCATCCTTATGCTCTATAATGATGAAACCGGCACCATAGCCCTAAAGTTACATAAAAAATACGCAGACTCAACGTGCGCTCTATGCGGAAAGTAAACTACCTCGCGAGAATAACATAGGCAACAAAAAAGCGCGGACATGGCTGATTGTATGTACAGCTCCGCGCTTTTTCTATGGGCTTCCATGCCCCTCGATTATATCTCATGACAAATTATTGCGGATTAGGCAAAGCCACATGCTGCGTAAGCTGCTTTTTCAAAGGAGCCGGCCACCGGATGGGCGAACGTAGGACTGAGGATTATTGCCCCGAATTCATCGCCAATTCGATGCCTTCGCGCAGTTGGTACTCGGTGATTTGCCCTTGAGTTATGGCAACAAGGTAGCCCTCCGCGTCGATGAAGACCGTTAGAGGAATAGTGCGGACGCCGTACAACCCTGACGCCTGCCCTGTTGTGTCGAAATATACGGGGAATGTATAGCCGTGAGTATTCATGAAGTTATTGACTCTGCCGCGGGTTTCACGGTCTCCGTCCAATAGGTTGACTTTGACGAAGTGAACTTCATCACCCATTTCTTGGTACAATGTCTCGAAGTGCGGCGATTCTTCCACGCAGTTTGGACACCAAGTAGCCCAGAAGTTGAGTACTACCGGTTTCCCAAGGAAATCGTAGAAATGAACCTCACTGCTAAAAACATCCAGCACTGTGAAATCGGGTGCGCGAAGCCTCTCTCTTTCTGCAACTTCACCCTCAGGCCTATGGCTCTCCCTCAAGATGTTGTATCCAAACACGGCCGCGGAAAGCACCAATAAAAACACTAAAACCCCTACAATAATCTTAGTTTTATCGTTGATAATATCACTCCTTTACAATAACGGTGTGAACATGGCAGCGAAACGCCCGAATACACCTGTCATCATCAATATTCCTATAACAACCAGCAGTCCGCCCGAAAAAGCATTTATGACGCGGTAATGCCTCTTGATAAAGTCGAACGTGCCTTTTAGGCGGTCTATGAGGACTGCGCTTGCAATAAGCGGCACTCCCAAGCCCATCGAGAATACAAACAACATGAACATGCCCTCTGCGACTGTATCCTGCTGAGCCGCACGCATAAGCGCAGCCCCAAGAAACGCACCGACACACGGTGTCCAGCCGATGGAAAACACAACGCCGAACACAAACGCCGACACAAAGCCTACAGGTTTTGCCTGTATGCCGATATCTTGCAGCCCAAGGTGCGCCGCAAGGCCGCCGCTGCTGTTCGACAATGCAGAAATACGCAGTATCCCCAGGTAGTTAAGCCCAAACGCCACAACCACAGACCCGGTTACAATATTTACGATTGTGCTGTAATCTCGCAAAATCCATCCAATACTTGCCGCAAACGCACCCAGAGATACAAACACAAGCGTAAAGCCCAGCACAAAACCGATTGCGCCACGCAAAGGTTTTCGCGGTGCTGTGCCGTCTGCGCCATCGCCGCCTGCAAGGTACAGCAGGTACACGGGAAGCAGCGGCAGAAAACACGGCGAGATGAATGTGATTAGACCCTCAAGGAATAGCAGTAAGTATTGCATGGTTGTACCTCATAAATAGCCGGAAATTGAGATAAATGCGGCGGGAGCACGCCCCCGCCCTACAGGTCAAATTGATTTTGTAAATGTTTACGCTGCAACTGATTTAGTGTCGGTATCTTTCTTTTTGCGTTTAACGCGCGTCCAGGCGTGCATTATGAGTGCAAGCGCGATAACAGCATTTGCCGCAAAGAAGCGGAAATACTCGCCTATCAGTGCGCTGCCCATTAGGTTCGCACTCGCCATCGGGGCAAGTATGAACAGCGAGTGGAACAACAGTACGCCCATAATAGCATGTTTGACAGAAGCCTTACTGACCGTCGCTCCGCCAACAAGCAATGCCGCAATTGCATACAGACCAACCTGCGTGTGTGCGCCGTATGTCGCCATAACTCCGAAATTCTGCAAAATTATGATTTGCCCGTAAGCAGCCAGCACGGTTGACATAATCATCGCGATAATACGCGTCCTGTCTACGTTGATACCTGCGGCGGTTGCTACTCCGCGGTTTTGCCCAACCGTACGCATATTCTGCCCGAGTCTTGTGTTCATGAACCGCTTAATGAATATGCACAGTGCCGCGATAAGCATGTACGTAAACACAGGAATGCCTACGCGTTCAAGCCCGCTGTAAATTCCCGTATGCAGCGTGATAAGGTACATAAGCACCGCCACAGCCAGCAGCATTACAGGTTTAACAGGCCACTCGGCATGTTTTTTGATATACTTAAAACGCACGATTTGATACGCATAGAACAATATCATGAATATCGCAGCCAAGCGTACGCCAACAAGCCCATTTAGACGGTCCTGATATAAGAAGAACAGGAATGGCTCAACCACAAAGCTGAGGATGTAGAGTATCGTCAATGGTATAAGCAGGCTAAGCGGCTTTATCATACCGTCTTGCCCATGCAGTTTGATAGGCTGTTTTTTGACAAGCTTGAAAATAAGCAGGATTACAGTAAATGCCACTGACAGAATAAAAGCAACGTTCAGAATGCTCAGCATAGATACATTGTCAATTACCTGCCGCATAAATACAGGGTCTTCACCTAGATTTATAGCATTCAACACGCCTACGCCTGTTGGTGTCATGAGGCGAGTGTTAGCAATTGGGATTATCCCGCCCATCAAGAACAGGAAGAAGAATTGGTAGAATCCGTCGGCGAAGAGTGCGGTTACCATCCCGCCTATCATCTCCGAACCTTTCATGCTGTTGAACATCCGCCCTACCAAGTAGCCGAACACAATAGCAATAGGCGTTGCAAGTGCTACTATCGCAACAATGCCCGTAAACCCGCTTCCGCCCCAGAGTACCACAAGAAACACGGCAATCTGAGCCGCCATCGCACCAAGTACGATACCAAAGTTAAGGCCAAGCCCCGCAACTACGGGGATAAGCAGAGCAAGCACCATGAACGTGTTACGCCCAAATCTGGTGAACAATTCGTTGAAGAATATAACCGTTGACATTCCCGAATGATAGAAAGCGAAAAAGCATATTACCGCAAACAATATGACAACCTTATTTTCGAAGAAGATGTCCTTCGCTTTATCGTAAAATACTTGTTTCGACATTATTAGCGGCCTCCTTTCGCTTTGCTGAGAGCATAAAGTATTATGCCGTTAGTGACGATTAGGCGCAACATCTCAGGAACGCCTGCCACATCCGGCATCATAACATTTATAAGCGGCAGGGCAATTGTCAATATGCCATTGAACAAGAACGCGCCCACAAGAACATCAAAAACTCTGGCTCTCCTAACAGTCGCTCCGCCAATCAGTACAGACGCAACCGCCGTAAAACCCATAAACAAAGGCGCGGTATATAGCTGCAAGAAACCGAAAGCCTGAGCATATACGATTATCCCAACCGCCCCTAAAGCAGTAGAGATAGCCGTACCCAGAATACGCATTTTTTCAACATTTATGCCTGAAGCTCTGGCATAGCTTGGGTTAGCACCTGCGGCACTCATCATCATGCCCAAGCGGCTTCGCATGAAAAGCCACATAAAGAAACAAGCAAGGAAGAACACCAGCAGCAACCCTGTATGTACAGTCATCGTGCCGCCGCTGAAATCTATGGTGAATCTGAATAAGCTGTTGAAAGCGTCTCCGAAGTCGTCCCTCAGGTTAACCATTTGGCGCAGCCCGCGGCCTGAAGCCGGAAGAATAAGTATGCCCGAGCGTACAGGCATGAGAGCCCACAATATGTTAAACGCCGCAACAGCCGAGAAACCAACATATACAGAAACAGCCATTTCGCTGCCCTTAACTCTGTTAAGAAGCATACCGTACAAGATACCAAGCACAGATGCAATACCTACACCTGCAACAATTGCCAGCAATGCTCCTGCAATACTGAACCATGTTGGGCTTGCAATAAAGTCGAGCATACCGGCGTAACGCATCTCAATGCTTAGTACCGCACCGACCAAACCGCCCAAAATCCCTACGGTTACACCAAAGTTTGGCCCTATACCGCTCTGTATACTCGGAACCATTGCAAGTACCAATATCCCGAACATACCCCAGCGGCGCAGAACATCACCAAAGAAAGATGGGAGATTCATGTCGTAGATACCCGCAAGTACAAACAGGAGTATAAACGTCACTAATATGATAATACGCGGCAGTCCAAAGTCTGCAAGCATTTTTTTTGCAGCCTGGACATAGTAGTCACGCTCTTTTGACGTTGTTGTTTCGTTCATTCATCGCACCACCTTTCTAGTCTTTTTTTACACCGCTCATGGCCAGGCCATAGTCGGCATCCGGGGCGTTAGGGGCTAAGATATCAACAATCTGCCCGTCAGAGACGATTGCCACACGGTCGCACAGGCTGCGAAGCTCGGCAAGCTCACTGCTGACCATGATGATTGTAACGCCTTCTTCGCGCAGTTTCGTCAGATAGTTCAAAATCAGCTCTTTTGCACCGATATCAATTCCGCGTGTCGGCTCGGAAACAACAAGCAGGCGCGGTTTCATAGTCAATGCTGAGGCAAGGCAGACCTTTTGCTGGTTTCCGCCCGAAAGAGTTCCCACTTTCTGCCTCCAGCTACGGCAGCGGATATCAAGCAGCTTTATCATTTCCTCTGCGTGCGTCTGCATCTGCGTTCCGTTCAGCAGCTTCGCAAAGCCAACATTATGTAGATACTGCCTCTGTGTTGTAATTGCACGGAAAATTATGTTGTAGGCAATGCTTTCTTCAAGCAGCAGACCAACGCCGCGGCGGTCTTCGGATACGAACGCTACGCCCTTGTCCAGCGCGTCCCCCAGTTTCGAGAGATTAAGCCGTTCGCCAAATATCTCGACATAACCCTCAGCCGGGAACAAGCCGCTAATCCCATTGGGAATGCCTATCTTGCCCTGTCCCGCCATTCCGCCGATTCCAAATATCTCGCCTTGGCGAATATTGAAACTCACGCCGTGTACCGTTTCCCCCGGCATGTCCACATGCAGGTTTTTTACTACAACTGCAAACGGAGCTTGGGATTCTTCGGCAGCTTCGGTTTCTGCAGCAACGCCTAATTTATCGATGCTGCGGCCTACCATCAACTCGGCAATCTCTGTAAGGCTTGTTTCGGAAATAGGCTTTGTAGTTACCCATTCACCGTCACGCAGTATTGTCATATTGTCGGCAACTTCCATAATCTCCGACAATCTGTGCGAAATAAACATGATGGCAATACCCTTTTCCGCGATTGACTTCATCACGCTCAAGAGCTGTGCCGCTTCATCTTCTGTGAGTACCGCTGTAGGTTCGTCGAACACCAGCAGTTTTATGTTAAGCTTATCGATTTCTCTTGCGATTTCTACAAATTGCATGTACCCAACAGGCAAGCCTGCCACACGCACATGCTCTTCGATTCCCATGCCGATAGCATCCAGTGCCTTTCGTGAATCCGATGCCATCTTCTCATGGTTCAGGTTCTCCAGGTTTTTGCCAAATATCTGGCTAAGCACCGTGGGTACCGTATCTTCACGACCAAGCTTTATATTCTCTGTAATGGTGAAACCCGGTATGAGCATAAATTCCTGATGCACCATACCGATACCGGCTGCCAGAGCATCATTCGGAGAAGTAAAGTTTACTTCCTCGCCGGAAATCTTTACAACGCCGTCGTAGCCTCCTGTTTCGTGGATTACTGTCATCCCAAACAGGACATTCATCAATGTCGATTTTCCCGCGCCGTTTTCTCCCAACAGTGCGTGAATCTCGCCCGGTTTAACTGAAAGAGACACTCCGTTAAGCACAACATTACCGTTGTATGCCTTCCGTATACCCTCCAGCTCCAGTACATACTCATCACTCAAGCAACGCAACCTCCTCTAGTATGGAAAAACGCCGGGTGTTAAAGCCCGGCGTCATCTGATTAATTATAAAGCCTATAGGCTACATTAGAATCTTAGAATCTTAGAATGTTACGAAATCCGAAAGAACTCTGTAGAAGTTTTCGATGTACGTGCCGTCAGCCAGAGGCCAGTTGCTAAGTTGAACCGATGTGCCGTAAGAAGCTGCAACTTCGTCGATAACTCTCTTGAGAGCTTCTGTATCATGGCGTCCATTTGTTCTGCCTTCTAAGTATTCGATAGAGTACAGAACGCCTACTTCAACAAGCAGCATGTTTACCGGTACAGGCCATGTAGAGAAACGACCCGCCGCGCCGGCTTCTTCGAATGCTCTGGTAAGTTCGTCGATAAGGAAGTGTACATCGCCCTCGTGGCCTGCCATAGAAACGTTCATAGCAGCCGGAAGCGCATGGAATGGGCTTGGGCAGCATTGCAGCGGATAGAACCCGCCGTAATTAGCTATTTGAGTTATCAAAGGCTCTTGCATACCGCAGTTAGTCGAGAAGAACGCAGTGTTTTGCCCGTGTTCAGCAACCCAACGCGGAACGTTCTCAAGAATGAACATTTGTGCTTGAGCAACACCTTCTGCCATTGGGTCCGGAGCTGTCAATTCAACCCAGCGGATACCTTTTTCTTCAGCAGTCTCCATAAGCAGAGCGCGGCGAGCAGCTATGTTTTCCATGCCAAGGTGGCGTGGGAATGAAATGTGCGCGAATGTGTCTGCGCCCATTGCGTAAGCTTGCTCCATGATAGCTCTGCCCATTGAGAGGTCATCAGAAATCATTGCGATGTCAGCAAATTGAGAAATTTCTGCAGGCGGCTCTTGAGTTACACCGGCGAAGAAGAAAATGTCTTCCCCGAACAGTTCTCTGGTTGACTGAATAGCAGCCATTGTACCCGGAACAGCTTGCACAACTACAATTGCTTGCGCGCCTTGGTCAGCCAAAGCTTGTATGTTGGCAATTACTACTTCCATTTCAGCACCGAAGTTATCCGGATATGTTGTTCTGATGATGCGGTCAGAGCCGAAACGCTCTTGCATCAAGCGTGCAGCAAGATACTCTTCTTCGTTTTGAGATACCGTACCGGTTATGATACCAACTCTCCACTCGCCGTCAGCCACTTCTTCAGGTGCATCGGCCGGTGCCGGTTCAGGTGTTGCCGGAGCTGCCGCCGCAGGCGGTGCTGCCGGTGCCGCAGGTGCAGGTGGTGATGGCTGTACGCATCCCGTTAAGGCAACACCCAGCATCATAACTAATGCAATACTGATTAATTTCTTGGACATAGTAATTTCCCTCCTAATTTAGCGTAATAACTTCGCTTAAATGCTCATACCGGTTCCAAATCTTACCGGGCAAAAACATGGAATGCTTTTGCTTGGAAACAGTATCACGTAACGGCCGACGAAATGTTTCATTAATGTGTCAAAAACATTTCACCAATATTACTGGCTCTTAGAATACCAAACATTGTGCTAAATGTAAAGCGAAATTTTCACTTTTCGCACAATAAGCATTGAAAATACCCCGGCAAAACTATCAAAATATCCTTTATGGTGATAGCGGTTTAGCGGCATCATTTCCCATATAGCTACAAGTCTCTATTAAAAGCCTATCAACCACTCTGATATTTTATGACAAAAATATGAAATCGCACAGCATTGCGCCAAAACATTATGCTTACTCTATCACTATTTGATACGCCTCAGCGACATCTTTCTTAAATTTCTCCGCCAAATTCCCGCGCTTCTGCAATTTGAAAACATCATAAGCCTGCTGAAACGTAGTTTTTGCGCCTTCTATATCATTTATCGCAAACAGTGCCTTTCCTCTGCTTTGCAACAATCTCTCGATGAATACATATCTGTATTCTGTTATCCCCATAGAAGACGCTTCCAAAGATTCCTCATAACGGCCTGCTTTCAGATGCACTTCCGACAGACTGTGGTATACCATCGGCCTCAATCTGCTCCTTACTTCACCGCTTGTATCTTTTTTGTTCAGGGAACTCATCATTGCATCGCAAATATGCAAAGCCTCTTCAACATTCCCCAGTTCAGATTGCGAATTCGCCAGCAGCAGCAAAATTCGGTATTCAACCCAACCGAGTGTACGCCTCGCAAGAACTCCAAAATTTAAATATCCGCCGGCCTTTTTAGGCATTGCTTCCGGAATAGTTAATAACAATGCTTCACGAAGCATCTCCGCGCTGCGCTGAAAATTCTTATCTCTATTTTTTAAAACTCCCGCTTCATACATAGTCAGATATTGAGCAATTTTCGGGCTGCTTTTATCATACTTAGGATTGTTCTTCACCTTTTCAAGAAGAACTTCGGCTTCTGCATACTTGGCATCGAGAGCCAGCCCCATTATCGAAGAACATTCGTGCATGAATTCTGTCACATTCTCGTCTTCGTCTAACATTTGAGCAAATTCAGAAGTGCTAATGCCAAGAACTTTAAGCATCTTGTTAAGTATGAACGGTGTCGGCTCTGTATCGCCATTCTCAATTCTTCTAAGATGCCGCTCCGAACATATTTCATTCCTCTCGCCGGTTCTCGACAGCTTCGCTTGAGTTAAGCCTCGTTCTTTACGCAACTTTCTGATAAGACAGCCCACCGTAACGCTTGCTTTACCATCTTCCGCCTTCATATTCCACACCTCCCGATAAATATGTAGTTATAATGAGTTAAGCTGAAAATGAACCGAGCCGGAACCTTGAAGTATATTTTCAGTTTAACGACTATACATTCTATTCTCTGGTAGTTAATACTATATCACTTGCGCTAATCATAGTAAATTGTTTTTTTACAAAAATTGCATTCTTTTTTGATATAGTGAGTTAAGCTGAAAACAGACCAAGGCAAAGCTGAATACGAATTGGTCATTTAAGTCGCTTTTCAGCTTAAACGACTATATTCTATATTTACTCAAAGATCAGCTTAAATTGCCGAAAAAGAAACTTGACATTGCATGCACCTGATGATATAATCATAAACTGTCAGGATTCCTCGAATGTTTTCCTGGCATAACATATTTGCATGGCGGAATAGCTCAGTTGGCTAGAGCATACGGTTCATACCCGTAGGGTCGTGGGTTCAAATCCCTCTTCCGCTACTTTATTTACGCAAAATGCGGGTGATTTATACAGTCTCCCGCATTTTTGTATGGGCAGACCTTGTGTCTGCCCTTATTTTTATGGGAACGCCAAAAGCGTCTGTTTCTATGTCCTATGTTGATAATGCCATCCTACAGAGGAAACACAAACGGAAATATTGCTATCAACAGCAGGTATGCCAAAAAGTTGAACAATCCTCCCACTATCACGTAATCTTTGAATCTGTAGCCTCCGCTAAGAGTCATAGCTATTGGCGGCGTCGAAACCGGCGTAGCAAAGCCTAAATTCCCCGCAATCGCGATGAGCATCACCAAACTCTTAACATCGTAGCCAAGCGTGCGTGCCAATGTTGCGGCAATAGGCACCATCAACGCCGTCGTGGCAGTGCTTGACATGAAGTTTGTCAAAACCATTGTAACAAGCGCGAGAGCCGCGACCAGCAGCCACGGCGTCATATGGTCTCCCAGAATATTCAGCACCGTATTGGCGATAAGCTCACCCGCTCCGCTTTCACGTATACCGGCAGAAATCCCGATAGAGCAGCCCATTATGACTACAGTCGTCCAGTCCATTTTTTCAAATACACGGCGCTGCGATATACAGCCTGTGGCTATACACGCAACCGCGCCCATCATCGCGATACCGCCCAAGCTCCAAAAAGCAAAGTCGTGCTGCGAAGTAATAAAGCCTGCCACACAAAACACAAGGATTGCAATATTTATCACCATTTTGGCACTGTTTCTTTCAACGTACTGCACTTTTCTCCCATCATTGATGACAGGCTGACTGAGGTTATCATCCTCCACTTCCGGGAAATCGAATACCTTCCTTTGCAGCCTCATACCGATTGTCTGAAAAAATATAACCGTAAGAATGAGTATCGGCAAACCTGTGCGGCTAAGCTCCCAAAAACCTATCAGCTCGTATCCGCCTGCCTGCAGGTACTGCTGGGCAATTTGCTGAGGGGTCGAGCCAACAATCGTAAGCCCGCCGCCCGCAACAGCAATGAACCCAATCATCATAAACACATTCTTCTTCAGCAGCTTTCCGCCCGATGCCGCGGCAGTGCTGCCCGCAATCGGGAGCATTATTCCCGTTGTAGCTGTATTGCTTAGAACCAGCGATATAAAAGCAGTTATAGGTGCTAAAATAAGCATGAATATCCGCTCATTCGTGCCTACACGTGCCATCAGTTTCATTATATTTTCGCCCATTACATTCGCCACGCCCGTTTCAAACAGCGCAGCACCAACAATAACCATTCCGACAATTAAGAATGTTGTGTCGCTGCCAAACCCTACAAATGCAGTACCCATCGGGATAATTTGAAAAGCTGCCAATGCAAGAACTATCAAGAACGATGTAGTCGCAATCGGGAAGGTCTCCGTAACATATAAAACCATGGCAATGCCGATGATTATAAGCGCAATCGTGCTTTGTTCCAAATAAACGCACCTCATTGTCTGTTGTACTACCATACAATTCAAAATTATACTGCATTCCGCTGCTTTGTGCAATAGCCGAACAATCCGATTGGGTAATCCGACCGTAACAATTCGTAATAATCGGACTGAGATGTCCTCTTGTCAACCTGAACATACAATGCTATTATACTACTGGTTACTACATTAATAATTATTTATAGTAGTAACGCTTTCCGCCAAACACATCGAATTCACAAGCCATATTCAGGAAGCATGAGAACCACTGATTGCGTTTTACAAAATTTTATTGATCGGAGGAACGTAAATGTTCGTCAGGCAACTGGTTAATTTTGTAATGGTACAGCAGGAAGATGGTAAACAGGTATTCCTCAAGTACATGTTGTCGCACCAAGATGCCGGCAAATTCGGGGTTCTTATCGAGAAACATGTTGTTTGCAACGGTGACATGAATCTCGCGGAAGAATGCGAATCAAATGAACACTACACTCTGCCCGATGCGCTAAAGCTTGCTGAACTCTGCACAAAATTCAAAGTTGTACCCAGTACATATCCGGAAGTAGAAAACCATCTTCACAAAACCGCCATAGCCTAATCCGGCTTTACACCCTCCGCCAAATGCCTTATACTATGAGCATCAAACCTGAGCGAAAGTGGTTGGTGGTCACTATGGTCAAACTCTCGTCTTACAAAAGCATTACTGAACAAGCAAATTGCGAAGTTCGGATAAGGAACTCGCAGTTTATCGGGACAATTGCACCTGTCCTTACTGAAGAAGATGCCTCTCGCTTTCTCGGCCAAATGCGTCACACCTACCGAGACGCATCGCACAACGTGTTTGCCTTTCGCATACTGCGCGACAATGGCCTGCTTGAACGCCAAAGCGACGATGGTGAGCCTTCCGGAACTGCCGGAAAACCCACTCTGGATGTACTTGCAGGAACCGGCCTCATAAACGTCTGCGTAAATGTCACACGCTACTTTGGCGGAACACTTCTCGGCACCGGCGGTCTCGTAAGAGCATACCAAGCCGCCGCACGTGAAGCCATTGCGCACGCCACTATATCCGAATTCAAGCGGCTGGTTCAGGCTCGTATCATCTTGCCTTATCCGGCGTATGATAAATTTCTATACACAGCGAACAACAGCGGTTTTATAATCGCTGATTCTGAGTTTTCCGAACATATCACCTTAACGGTAATTTGCCTTGAAGAAGATGCCGGAAACCTGCAACAAACCATCATAGGGCTTGCGCATACTGCACAAATCTCATTCGGAGAGCCCTACTATGGCACACTACTCTAATTCGCCCCCCTCACTCTTACTTGATAGTGAACCCATAGTTAGCCCATAAAGAAATGCCAGCCATGCTCCCGCAAGTCTCAACCCTTGCAGGAAATATGGCTGATTTTCTTTTCACTGCACGAGAACAGTCAGGCTAATAAGTGAACGCAGTTCACTTGTTGGCCTGACTGAGGATTATCCCGCCGCATATTTCCTCTTTCCACCTCATAATCATAGTATGTAATGTCGCATACATAGAGGTGCCTAATGGGTGGGAATATTGCGTTTGGGTTTTTAAGTGTCGGCTTTCCGGACAATATGACGGTACTCATCGTCTCGATGCTGCCGTTTTTAGGATTGCGCTCGGGAGTTGTGCTGTCTTTTTTCATGGGTTTCGGTGTAATTCGAACTCTTGTTGTATGCACGCTTGGCAGTTTAGTACCTGCACCTTTCATTCTAATCCTGTTCGACAAATTTCTGTTCAAGCTCGGACGCAAGCGTACGTTTTCGTCTGTATCCCGCAATATCAGACGCATAACAAGAACGCGCCGCCATAACAGCGAACGCCTGTTCTTTGCCTTATTTGTATTTGCTGCGCTGCCGCTTCCATTTACAAGCGTATGGGTAAGCTCCGCAATTGCCGCCGCACTTGGGCTGGACATCAAGACTTCAATGCTTGCGATAAGCGCAGGCACACTTGCCGCCACAGTGTTAATGATGATATTCGCATTCGCATTCCCCGGGTTATTTTGGATATAAACGTGAATGCCATATACAAACAGAAAATCATAGTATATAATAGAGGTAAGTATTCAAATTCTCGAGACAAAAAAATGTCTCATTTTTTTGTTAATGAAAACTCCCCTGTTGCGTATACCGTAGTGTAAGCTTGCAAGATTTACAGATACAGTCAATTGACTATAAACACTCTACGAAGGAGGAGCTATGGAGGCAGCTATGAAAGTTATTGACATTAAGAGAGGCACTATAAAGGTCGACCACTCGCTTGAGTCAATATATCATCAGTATCATAAAAATGTGTACAACTACATTGCCTTTCGCATTAACAATCATTTTGATGCCGAAGAACTCGCCAGTGAAGTCTTTGTTAAGGCAATGCTGCACTGGGGAAAGTACGACGATAACTTCCCAATGGAAGCTTGGCTCATAGGCATAGCCAAAAATACAGTCACAGATTATCTGCGGAAGACAATGCGCAGACAATTCGTCCCGTTGGACAATATCATCTCCCTTGTATCTCCCTTGTATCTCCCTACCAACAGCCTGAAGAGGTTGCAGTTCTTAACGAACAGAGCAGGGAATTGATGTCCGCCATGGCAAAACTTCGCGACAAGGAACGCCAAATATTGTCGATGAAGTTCGCTACAGGTTTAAAGCATAGCGAAATCGGAGAAATGCTAAACATCAGCGAATCGCATGTGGGATTAACTGCACACAGAGCTATGGATAAGCTAAAAAAATACATGGAGGAGAATGCCATATGAGACACGACGAGTTTTTGGCAAAATGCAGAAACATAGACCCTTCAGCGGAAATTGACCGCGCAAAAAATCTCGAACATATAAAACTCAGACTAATTGAAGAAGAGGAGAAACTCATTATGATAAAACCTAACAGATTGAAAAAGCCTTCTGTCGTTGCGGCGGCACTTGTAGCAGTATTATCTCTTTCAGTAGTGGCATATGCCGCAGCACCGGCTATCTGGCGGCATTTTGACACAGGCGTCGTACAGGGCGAAGAATTCGTTACCGACTTTTTCGTAGCAGAGATTGACATGCCTGACGGAACAACTTCCGTAGGAATGGGCATAGACGTTGACCGCGAAGCACACCAAGCAGCCGGCGGCGGAGTTATAATCCTCGAAGTTGACGGCGAAGAATGGGTATACCTCGATGAACTTCACTTCGACAATCTCGACGATGGCTTAGCATTGCTTCAAATTGATAATCTGCTGTTGCCGGGCTACCTGCCGCAAGGCTTCGCGTTTGACCGACTCACATTCCCTGTAAACCCTAACTATCACACGTACAGACTTGGCACTCTGCCAGCCGCTGAAAACGCGTTCATCTACTTTAGAAACGGCGATAGCTCTATCCAGATGCAGGTAGGTTCTTGGGATTCTAACGTAGGCATCTCAGCACACCCAGAGTTTGGGCAGCAAGCTCTATTCATAAATGGCTCGAAAGCTGTAATAATGACCGGCAGTCTTACCGAAAGTGAGCTTTCAAGGCTTGAAGGTGTAGAACTGTACAATGACTCCACCAATTGGGATAACTATGACGGTATGTTCGGAGGCGGCTCTGAGCCCGGAGTATCTACAGTAACAATACTAACAGACAACATAATGTATAGCTTCCGCAGCGCAGACGTTAAACACTACGAACTTGTTAAAATGGTCGCATCTATGAAGTAGTATTATACACAAGCCGATACTCCTTATATAAAAAGCCAAACGGATATCTTTCAAAAGGTGTCCGTTTGGCTTTTGTTAAATTCTTCGGAGTTACTGTTTTTTTAAAGATGACAGCGTTCGGAAATGCTTATTTTCCAGTATAAATTTGTTTCAACACATCCATTGCTTTGTCATAGTTTTCGTTTGTCCATCTGAACAGATTCTTTTCGTCAGTGATTTCATAGCCGACCATTTCATATAGCTTTATCGCCTTATGGCTTCCTGTCTGCGTGTGCAAGTACATATCAATGTCGCCTTCAATGTCAACCATTAGCTGGGTAATTTTTGCGACAATGGCCTTACCCAAACCAAGCCCTTGATATTCCGGCTTAACGGCACACCAATGTACTGTCGGGTGGCGTTTTACTCCGTTATAGTCCCACCAGCCGGTGCAAGTTGCAACCTTTTCACCTTGTGCGTTTTCAATAAAAAGGCAACGTTTTTCAAGTTCGCTGATATACGACAAATATTGCCTTTGAAAATAGAGCAATGCGTCAATTTCGTTCGGAAATTCCAAAACAGACGTTTCAATTATAGCCCAGTCTTTTTCGTCGCCAAGTTTGAAAAAGGTAAATTTGTATCCACTCGGAAGTTTGATTTCGGGTATTGGTGTGCCTTGTTTTCGTGCCATCATTACATCAAAGTGAGGTACGGATTTATCAAGCATATTTCTTCTCTCTTTCTCGCACACTAATATAAATACTGCCGCCTACATAGACGGTACAAAAGCCATGTAGAAAATAATTCTGCCATGGCGGTTTTTATTCCTCAATTTCGTACTTGCCTTTTATTCGTTTTTCAATATCATCTACCGATGGTAGAATGTCTGCTAATTCTTCCGGTACAAAATCTGATAGCTTGTACTCGCTTACGCCGATTGGCTTATTGATATCTTTCAGAGCGTATTCGGCAATCAGCTTATCACGTTTTTTGCACAGCAGTATACCAATAGTCGGATTGTCTTGTTCATGGCGTAATATATCGTCTACTGCCGAAAGGTAAAAGTTTAACTTGCCTGTATACTCTGGCTTGAAATCGGTGTTTTTGATTTCCACCACTACATAGCAACGCAATTTGGTGTTGTAAAAAAGTAAATCGATATAATAATCGTTGTCGCTTACTTCCAAGCGATATTGGTTGCCTACAAAAGCAAAGCCAGTACCAAACTCCATAATCGTTTTAGCAATATTAGCAACTAATTCATGCTCTATTTCTCGCTCTATGATACCGTTACGTTGCTCCACAAAATCAAACACATAAGGATTTTTGAGGCTTTCGATTGCATGGTTGCTTTGTGGCTCCGGCAAACGTTTGTTATAGTTTTCTACCTTTTCTGAAATAGCTTGACGTTGATATGTTTTAGTATCAGTATGATACTCTAAAGAGGATAACGACCAAACGCTTTCTATTGTTTGCCGGGCATACCATACATACTCATCGAGGGTTTTTTGCCCTATCCAACAAGTGCGAATTATGCGACCATGATAATTGTGCAGACACTGTCTGCACAATTTCTTCGTCTGCAACAAATTCCGCAAATTTACGCATATACTTCAAGTTTCGCACAGAGTAGCCCTTTGCATTTGGGAATTCTAATTTTATATCACGAGCAAGGTTATCGATAAATTTGTTGCCCCATACGCTGTTTTCAATTATAACATTGCCGATGTTCCAATACAGCAGTATCAATTCACGATTCGCACCCAAAATAGCTTTATATTGAGCATTTTGTATTTGCGCTTTAACACTTTCTAAAATTTGAAAATAGTCATCATTATTGATAAGCATACCACATCGCCTCTAAAAATTGCTCCAACGTTAATTTTGTTTATCTATTCTGCAATTTGCCAACTTATTTAATTATGTTTCTCCAGTCCAAATCACCTCTGTCAAGTGCGAGAAGCAGAGCCTCGGCTGTTGCGAGGTTTGTCGCCAGAGGTATGTTATGGATGTCGCACAGCCTAAGCAGGCTGTTAAGGTCCGGTTCGTAACTTTTCGGCGCGAGAGGGTCGCGCAGGAATATAACAAGGTCTATATCGTTATGAGAGATGTGCGCACCTAACTGCTGCTGCCCCCCAAGCTGACCGGCCAAGTATTTTTGCACCGGCAAATTCGCAGCTTTTTCTACGATTTGCCCGGTGGTTCCCGTAGCGTACAGCGTATGTTTGTTCAAGATGTATCTGTACGCAATACACAGGTTCTCCATAAGAATTTTTTTGTTGTCGTGAGCTATTAGGGCTATATTCACACCATCATCTCCTTTACTCGAATATAGATTTATTCAAACATAGACTTGCTCTTACTCATCTTAACATTTATAGCCAACCCAACCGCAATCATACACACCCAGAGGGATGACCCTCCATAGCTGAGAAATGGGAACGGCACGCCCGTGGTGGGTAATATTTCCGTAACTACACCAACATTTATGAATGCTTGGAACGCCAGTTTCATCGCAACGCCTGCAACAATCAGTCTCCCCAGCATGTCCGGCGCGTTGAATGCGATAACCAGGCACCTACCTACAATAAACAGTATAAGCAGTAACACCGCCATAAGACCCACAAACCCAAATTCCTCACCGATAATCGACATTATAAAGTCTGTCTCCGCTTCCGGCAAGCGCGCCGCTTGGGTGATTGTCCCCTGATACAGCCCCTTGCCCATAAGCTGCCCCGAGCCTATCGCCGCTATCGAGCGTTCGATTTGGAAACGTGCATCGGCAGTTGCAGCCTCAGGATTGAGCAGGGTTTCGATACGGTCAATCTGATAGTCTTCAAGTATGTGGTGTATCAGCAGCGGACTTTCGCGTCCAATGTCGTAAGTCATGAACGCAACAATCGGCGCAAAAACGACAAACGCTATCAATACATACTTTCCGCCGACATTACCAACAAACAGCACCGCAAGCGATATCAGTAACACGATACCCGCCGCCGAAAGCGATGGCTGCACGGTTATAAGCACAAACGGCAGGAATATCGACAATCCAATGAACAGCAAGATGCGAAAATCGTTTATTGCCGCCCCAAGCCTGTCGATTACCTTCGCAAGAAAGATTATCATGAATATCTTGGCAAACTCCGAAGGTTGTATGCCGATATTCATTTCTTCTGTGCCGAAAAAAATCCAGCGGTATACCGGCAAATGCGGGTTAATAAAGTATCCTTGAATCAGCGCAGCTACAAGCAATACGATACACACCACATATATCATTACATAAAATCTGGCGATAAAGTGATAGTCGATAAACGCAGCCGCAAGGAAGAGTATCATCCCCAGCACCGCAAATATCAATTGGCGGTTAAAACGGGCCGATTCCTCGAACACGTTTATGCGCGTTGCACTGCCTATCATTACCAAGCCAAATATTATCAGTGCAATCATCGCCAACATCAGCAGATAATCAAACGACGCATAGTCACGTCTTAACATAGTACCACCTTCAAATTTCTAAACGGCCGACCACATAGGGTCGCGCCTACATCCTCTGTCCCTTGCGTCATCACTACTATCGTTTTTTCAAACTCAATATTGGGATATTCGCCACCAGCATCGGCACATCGCCGCCATCGTCGTTGGTGGCCTGCGATATCTTTATATCAAGTTCTGATTCGTCAATCTCCATATAGTTCGAAATAACCTTGATTATATCGGTCTTCAGCACTTCGAGCAGCTGTGTAGATACATTGGCGCGGTCGTGTACCAGCACGAGCTTCAGCCTGTCCTTCGCAATATCTTTGGAGGGTGGCTTTTTTGAGAATAATTTGAAAAAGTCCAGCATAATATCCCTCCTATTTCCCGGTGAACATCTTCTTGAGTGACCCAAAGAAGCCTGTTTTCTCGTTAATGTCAATCAGCGGTACATCTTCACCCATCAGGCGTTGCGTGATGTTTCTGAACGCTGCACCTGCGCGCGAGTCTTCGTCAAGAACAGCAGGCTCACCCTTGTTTGAAGATACCACAATGCTTTCATCGTCAGGAACAATGCCAAGCACATCGATTGCAAGAATGTCGGTAACATCTTCAAGCGTCATCATATCGCCGCGCTTAACCATCTCAGGGCGGATACGGTTAAGTATCAGCACAGGATTTCTAAGTTCCGAGGCCTCCAGCATACCGATTATACGGTCAGCGTCGCGCACCGCAGAAACTTCCGGCGTGGTGACAACTATCGCTCTGTCCGCACCGGCAATTGCATTTTTGAAACCCTGTTCGATACCCGCCGGACAATCGATGATTACATAGTCAAACTCTTCCCGCAGCTGGTCGCAAAGTTTTTGCATCTGCTCGGGGTTTATTGCGTCTTTATCACGGGTTTGCGCTGCAGGGAGCAAGTGCAGGTCAGGGTTGCGCTTGTCCTTGATAAGTGCCTGCCTAAGGCGGCAATTGCCCTCGATAACATCGATTATATCATATACAATGCGATTCTCAAGCCCCAATATAACATCAAGGTTACGCAGCCCGATATCCGCGTCTACCATTACAACCTTCTTGCCCGTTGCGGCAATCCCTACGCCCAGGTTTGCAGACGTAGTTGTCTTCCCCACGCCGCCCTTACCCGACGTTACAACAATAACTTCGCCCATTTGGTGTCCTCCAATCTTAATCCTGTAGGGGCGATTATTAATCGCCCGCGGGCGAACAAAGTTCGCCCCTACGTAAAATCTCACAATATTTAGTCGTCCATTAGTGGTGCAATGTATATCTGTCCGTCGCTGATAAATGCATATTGCGGTGTGCCGCCCCATGCGTTCTTGCTCTCGCTCGGCATGTAGGTTATTTTGTCGGCAATTCTAAGCTGTGACGGTCTCAGGTTAAGCGCGGCTATAAAGCATCTGTCATCCCCCATGCAGCCCGCGTGTACAATCCCTTTCAGATTACCAAGCACAATTACATTGCCCTCGGCCAGTATCTCCGCACCCGGGTTAACATCCCCCAGCACAACTACTGAGCCTCTGTAGCGGATTATCTGCCCCGATCTAAGGCTGCCCTGCTGAAACTTCACATTATGCTCCAACAGGTTAAACTCCTGCTTTTGCACATTTTCATTCGAAACCACACTTGCCGCAAGATTCACAAGTGAGCCGACAGTCGGACGGTTTGGAGGCTGAACTTTCGCAGTCTCAGACGAATTATTATCTCTGACTATGCTCAGTTTGCTTGCCGCCGGCCTTCTGCCTACTTGCCCGTCCCCGGTGTCTTTAGAGTCTCCGTGCAGAACAACAGTTATATCAAGATTTGCTTTCTCCGCTAAAATTTCAAGAAGCTCTTCCTCTTCGACTTCTGCAAGCTCTCTCCCAACAAACGATATTGCCGAACTTGACCCCCCAAAAAACCTGCTTGCCTCGCCAACCTTGCTCAAAAGCGCGGTTTTAATGCTTTCAAAGCTCGCATCAGGGTCTAGTATAATCAATATGGCATCTCGCCCACGTTTAAACATTACAATATTCTTATTCAAGCAATGACCTCCCTGTAGGGAACGCATTCATGCGCTCCGAATACCTGCGGACGGTTAATAATCGCCTCTACGGCAGCAACACCCTTGTTGGTGCCGTTTCACCGTTTGGCTGCGCACCCAAATTGAAAAATACACCTATAACATCGCGTGCTATTTGCGTAGCCGTCGAAGCTGTTGTGTCGGTATCACTAAAAGGTACGATAACATATACAGCAATCTGCGGGTCTTCAAACGGCGCAAAGCCTCCGAAGCTTGTGTGGCTTGGCCTGTTGGTTATCTGTTCGGCAGTTCCGGTCTTCCCGCCAACGCTAATCGGGAAATCCGAGAATATGTTAACTGCCGTACCTTGATGGTGTTCCGTAACCATTAACAGCCCTTCGTTTATGTGCCTGAATGTCTCGGGAGTTGCCGCAACAATCGCCTCTACATTTGGCGCAAACCTCCGCCTGACTTCTCCGCGGTGGTCTTCTATCCTATCCATCAAGCGCAATTGGCGGCGGACACCTTCCGTTGCAAATGTAGCAAATACCTTCGCCATAGACGCTGCGGTATAGTTGTTCGCACCTTGCCCGAATGCCGTTCTTGCGATATCACCGTCGAACCAGCCATATTGCAGACGGTGAGCATTCGGGTTTTCGCGGAGTGTCATAAACCGCTTAAATTCCGGACTGCTTACCGCAAGAATATCTCTCGGCAGCGTATCGCGGTATTCTGTAATCTCGACGCCTGTGCGGTCGTTAAGCCCGAAATCTGTCATGTATCTGATAAAGGCGTTTGTCGAAATGGCTTGCGTAGCCTCTTGTGAGTTTCCAAGCCGCCACCCTATTTCCGAAAAGATATAGTTTATGGATGCCGCCATCGCGATGTTAATATCAACATATCCAAACGAATAGCGCGACCAGTTGCGCGAATATGGGCTGCCCGCCGATGTAAAGACTACGCCGTCGCGTATCAAGGTGTTCGGCCCTATTACCCCGGTCTCGATTCCGAGAACCGCCGTTATGGGCTTGAATGTCGAGCCGGGCGCACGCGCCTCCATGAACGGACGGTTTATCCAAGGCGATGAATGCGTCGCCGAGTTCAGACGCGTGATATATTCAAAACTGCCGGGCCCCGAAAGCCGATTATTGTCAAACGTAGGGTAGCCGACAGCCACCAAAACCGCACCCGTGGCGACTTCAACCAGCACTACCGAGCCTGTGGACGGGTCAAGCCCTGTCATTGACGGTGTAATCTGAAATTCACGCAGCAGCATGAGAATTGCCTGCTGCGGCGTTATTCTGCGTGCCAGCAAACTGTCAACAAAATCTTCATCAACGTCTATTATGTCCAGCTCGTACAGCACCATAAGCATGTGCGTCGCACCGAATTCAATGTTTTCAATTGCTCTGGCTAATGTAGTCCGCAGCTCGGCCAGGTTTTCATGGTCACTGTACAACCCTTCCGGATGATGCCCAAGAATATACTCCCGAATTTGTAAGACATACTCGCCGCTGTTATCAGTGTTCATTATCTCCGGTATTGGGATGTTGTTACTGCGCACCATTGACGCAAAGAACATGTCGTGGCTTATAAAGTCTTCCGCGCCGGGGCTGGTAAGCTTGTTGATTATTGTCTGCGTAAGCCACCCGCGCAAAATATAGTACGATTCCCGCTGAAGTTCCAGGTCAATAGTCGTGAACAGCCTGTCCCCCGGAACGGACGGAATCGGCTCAAGATACCTAATATGCCGCCCCGCCGCGCTTACTTCTTCAAAACGCTCTCCTCTTCGGCCGCGCAAGCGCGATTCAAAGCTTGCCTCAAGCCCCGCCTTGCCTATACGGTCGTGCGGGCCGTAGCCTTGGTCTGCAAGCCGCGCAAGCTCCTCGGCGTTTATGCGCCCCATATATCCTACAATATTGCTCACATAACGCCCGCCGGGATAATACCTTACCGAATCGACATCTATGAATACACCATGAAAACGGTCGGCGTTTTCCGATATTGTAACGACTGTCTCGAACGATACGTTCGACGCTATGAGTATCGGCTCAGTCTGCCTGAACCTGTTCATGAAGATTGCCGAACGAATTGCCACAATGTCGTAAGCTTCTTGATTTGTAAGCTCTTCGGAGATGCCGAACAGGTCGCGCAGGCGTTCCATTGCCTCTTCCGGCGTTGCCCCCCTGGCAACTGTCATATCGTCCTTCCAGCGGTTCATACGCGTTTCGTTGTTGTTGAACATGAACTCCATCGGCTCGGTATTCGATATCGGGAACGTGTTGATAAA
>Ga0123352_10003575_pt1 | contig 22546 bp, 11 predicted proteins | sample TergutLab28metaG_FD_89700 | JGI IMG/M metagenome (GOLD analysis project Ga0123352, IMG submission 89700) | Labiotermes labralis P1 segment gut microbial communities from Petit-Saut dam, French Guiana - Lab288 P1 | ecosystem: Host-associated > Arthropoda: Insects > Digestive system > Gut ...
CTCAACATGTTTTGGGCGATAATTTTGCCAATTCTCAGGAGCACTAAACTATGTTTATAGCTTGTGGTATAATGCACCGAAGAAGTTGCCTGCTGGTGACAAAGTCACCAGCAGGCAACTTCTGAATTGGCAAAATTGTCGCCCGAAACATGTTGAGCTGATTGAAATTACTAATAAATTGTTACTGTTTCATTTATTTGGTTGTTCACACTATTATATTCTGATAAAGTCTGCCCACACTGTACCCATCACACATTATATTCCGACCCACTTTAAGCGCATAGCTGCAGAATGTGTACCGCCACTGGTAAATGATGACCAGTAGCAAAACAGGTTTTACGTGTGCTAAGGCCTTCAATATAAGAACAAAGTTTCTAATATCTTGCTATTCCAAAACATGTAAATCCAGTTGAACAGATTACGACAAAATCATACCGCACTGATTCATATCGAATCGCATTCGGTGCTGAAGAGTGTCACGACAAGGAAGTTTCACAGTGCTTCCAGCACAAAGAAAAGCGACTGTCCCAGTGCACAAACTCCGAAGTGTATTCTTTTGAAGAAGCCTTTACCATCCTGCAAATGGTGGAAGCCTAAAACTTATATATTTTCCCAGGCGGGAATCTCCTGGCCCACAAATTTTACATGACTTTATACACAGTTCCGTGGACTCGGGACATTTTACAAAATTTCCAGCTACATTTTCTTCCATGGCACATAATATATGCTACTTTGTAAGTGTATTACCTACGGATACTCTTTATTTTAAAAAAAATGCTTTTGTCACATGCACCTAACAGCGTGATCTGTGTGAATGGTAGCAGCTCTGATTGGCCGTAACAAGCATCTGCGCAGATGCAAGTAACGTAAAGTAACGTAAAGTAACATAGTGCAGACTCGCCTTGTCGAAAGGAGCTCGTAGCACTCCAAGTTGGCGGAAGTTCTTAGAGACAAACTTCCTCTCACAGCTACAACAAATATAGGCTACACCTTTCGACAGGGTCATGTCATCTTCAGGCGTGTATGGAAAACTATTACTGATGCATGCTTTTGTTTCACATGATGAAGGACATTTAAAGGTATTAACATTTGCTTATGTAAGCTACTCGAGGCTTAATAAATTATAGACTTTGTAAAAGGTGTATTCTAGAATTGTAAGAAGATCATCTTATTTTTTTATATACTATCTTGAAGATTTTAATTTACTTGATTACCGTCTAATTTAATTGTTTTAGTTATAAATAGGTAATTCATCATACATCATTTTAATTCTTACTGTAAACGAAATGGGATCCCATTGAGTGTTCACTTTATTGTACCTTAACAATGTTCTCTATTGGCCTGAAGATGACCATTTACGGTCGAAACATGTTGCCATGATGTGACCTGAGTGTATGTATAATATCACTGTACTGATATATTGTTGTGTACTGACGGTATATAACACATTATACAAGAAAGATCATTTTATGTTAAAGTTTTAAAAATATACACCTTCCAGGGCTTGTGTGTATCACTATGTAAGTCGTTACAAATTTCTGGTCTTGTCTGATAGGGCAATCAGACCGCCAAGAATTTCAAACTTATTTTTTAAAGAGTTGGTCATTTCTTCTGACGTTTTGACAGTCTATTTGCTGCCTATTATTACACTCGGAAAGATTTTGTATCCAAAGTTTTCAATACACAAAATTTTAAGTATTTATCATATACTTCAGACAAACAGCTGAAATGTACAAACTATAGACATGAAATCTTTCAGAATATAGAAATATTAGCATAAACAAAAGGCCGATCGTAAACACGCTATAGGAAGGAGCAAAATAAATATTAAATATTCGGAAAAATTCTGCTTCAGTCACTAACTTAGAGCCGACCACACGGTAAAGTGTGCTTAAACGGAGCCAGCACATAGGGTTAAGACAGCAGTCTCTACTACGCGGACGGCGTTGCATTCCTTTATGCAGGATATCTCGCCGTAGAGTGGAAGATATTTTTTCCGCATAGCAAATTATGGTGCTTCTTAAACTGCAGGGCTATCAGTCCTGTTTAGCCCGATGTCCACCAAAATCGATATAAACATTACTGAAGGTACTGTACACCAGGATATACCCACTGCTGCGAAGAACTTAAATTTTAAGATTCAACCATGTAATCATTTTTCACACACATCTTTTGTACAACCAAACAAGAATGTTACTAAATTTTAAGATTGTCAGACAATTTTAATAATCATAAGCGACTTTCTTCCTGTATAATGTAAGCGTAAAATGTAAAGGTAAAACAGTCCCTTTACAGGCCCGGAATGACCCCGAGGGTTCCAGGAAGTTAAGACTCCCAGATTTCGTGACAACGGCACAGGATGGTGGTAGGTTGTCAGCCTTACGCACCGGCCGCCTTTACCCCCAGGAAATACTCGTGGCACTCATTTCTGTTAGAGGATGAGTCCACCCCAAGGCCATAGTGCAGTCGGGAGGGTTTTATGCCAATGAAAAATCCACTGACACCAGCTGGGAACGAACCAGCGACCTTCCGATTTGTAGCACGGCACGTTAACCACTGTGCTACCGCGGTCCTCCTTATGTAAGTGTAATGCATCAATATTCATTTTGAGTACACGCCTGGCACTCACGCCTAAGGCGTATCTGCTTTAACTTTAGTATGCATTAAGGCTCTATCTTGGACGGAAAGAGATTCGCAGATTGCCTAAACAGCAGAACCGCTGAGTGCATAATGATGGTGTGTCAAGTTTATTTCCTTCGTTTAAATGTAGCTGCCTTTACAGATTTGTTAAAAATGTTTTTTGAAGTTATGCATTTTTCAAGAAACCAGAATAACTCATGAACACAAACCTTGGTTGAAAGAAAAAAAATCGTGCTTTGTTTCCAGCTGACATGACAGATTTTCCTCTTCTCCTCGACAGCTGGGCCCACCAGATTCTTAAAGACAGAGTGGGGGCGCTTTATTTAAAGACGCTGGCAATTGCTAAAATTTTATTGCAAGTTTGGTAGATGAATTGCATACAAGTGTGGGAGAGCAGTGGAATGATACTGACAGAGCGACGTCACAGTAATCCTAATTACAGCCACCCCACTGACGTACTATCCACGAAAAATCCACTTGGACTGGCTGCGGTCAAACTTATGTCTCCGCGATCAGAATATGACTTGTCCTGAATATGAACTGGTGGCACTTTCTCGACAAATAAAGTAGGCGGGGCGTGAAGTTGGCCACTCACCCTCCTTGTAGCATCCAATTTAATATTATCCGTTACTGAGCCTCTACTGCCCCAACTGTCTTCATGACATGGTACAGTACATACTGCAGCAAACAGACTTTTACTTTTCTTTACGTTTTGTTGACCGTGCATCCCAATATAATGATAGTCTCGTTTTTTATCAACTTGATGAACAAATTCTTTATTTTAATATATTTATTACATTCCTACACATGTTTCGAGCACTATTGTGCTCATCTTCTGGAGGACAATTGTATTAACACAGCATCTGGTATCGTCACTCTCTTTGGGCAGTGCACAGGTTACGAGAGGAACCTCGTAACCTGTGCACTCAGCAGTCGCCCAAAGAGAGTGACGATACTACAGGGTTATTCAAAATGATTGTCGGGGTTTTAACAACTTGTCATACACAATACACTTGAGATAGGAGTATGTATTTTTTTATTTAATAGAACAACACTCCACGTTTTTGTCACATGCCTTACAGGTGCTCTATATATGCATCCTTTGCGATTCTACAAACATCAACACGATATTCGAGTTCGTTCCGCATGTCAGCGGAGATGGTTTCAATGGCGGTTCTGATTCATACTTTCAGTTCCGGGATACACACGCACCCTGTCTCTTGAGACTGTGCATACCACCTTCGAATGGAATTGTCAGATGGTGGTTGTTTCCCGAAATTTGCGCGGAATTGCCGCTGGACAATTGTACCCCGACAATCATTTTGAATAACCCTGTAGATGCTGTGTAAATACAACTGTCCTCCTGAAGATGAGCACAATAGTGCTCGAAACATGTACGGGAATGTAATAAATGTATTAAAATAAGAGTTTGTGCATCAAGTTGGTAAAAAAAAAGATTATCATTTTACTTTTCTGTTGTTTTAAATACAAAATCTTGTACTTACACAAAAATCACCCTGTAGATGTGCTTCGCGCCATTCATTTTAATTTAAAATAAATCTTGGTGATGCGGGCAACCGCAGATACCGCCCGGTGAACTTCTAACAGGTTGCATGTTAGTAGACTGTTATTTAACAAACACATGCCACGCTATGTCACCCAACCCCTCTTTATCATTTACAAGAATTAGGCTATTTCCTCATGTCGACCCCTTCGCACAATCTTGCAGCGTAATTTAAAGTTCTCTAGCACTTCTCTTGCTGAAGTGCAGCGCTTTGCATCTGCAATATGCCACTGCCTCGTTGTTAGATGTTTCAGCTCTGATGCTGGAAAACAAAACTTTTGGCACTGCCCTCGAGATGAGCGGTTTACTTGTTTCCTGTGTGCTGCTGACTGCGTCTACAAATGAGTCAGTGCAAAAACGAAACATCTGTCCATCAACACAACAAGGAACATTTTGTTTAAATTTCATTTTAATTTTTCTCAGAGCTCTTACAACATAAAACATATCTTAATTATGCTTTAAAGTTATGTTCTTATTACCTACTGAAAACATATCACGTATCTTTTAGGCCTACTAAGGCTAATGTTTATGGAAATAATCCCAGTTAGTTCCAAGAGAATAAACTAATAAACTAATAAACAAACTAACCCAATGGAGCAGAGTCATTCTTGAGAAGTTAACAGGTGCTCAGGTAGTTAAGAAATTCCCAGCATTTTATGGAACCCGTAGGTTATTTATCGCATGCAAAACAGCTCGCCACTTTTCCCTATCTTGAGCCAGATCAATTCAATCCATTCCTCCCCATCACCTTCTAGAAGATCAATTTTAATAATATCCTTCCATCTAAGCTTGGGTCTTCCAAGTGGTCTCCTTCTCTTATGTCTCCCCACTAACAACCTGCATACACCTCTCTACATGCCCCGCCCATCTCATTCTTCTTGGTTTGATCCCCCGAATAATATTAGGTGAGCAGTGCAGATCATAAAGATTCTTATTGTGTAGTCTTCTCCACTCCCCTGTTACCTCATCCCTCTTAGGCACAATTCTTCCTCAGCACCCTATTCTCGAACACCCTCAGCTTACGTTCCTCCCTCAACGTGAGAGACCAACTTTCACACCCCTAGAAAACAGCAGGCAAAATTACAATTCTGATTATCTTCACTTCTATATTTTTGGATAGCAAACTGGAAAACAAAAGAACCTGCACTGAATGATAGCAAACATTTCCTGACTTCGATTGGCGCTTATTTTCTTCATGAATGAAATTTTTATTTGTGAAGTTTGTTTCCAAATGTCTATAGTGTTGAGAACTTTCGAGGATGTATTACCTACATTGATGTTGTGATATTGTGCTGCATGCTGCTCTCGACACATGACCACGTAATTGGTTTCCTTAACATTGACTTCAAGAACAATCTCCTTGTTAACAACTACTAGCTTCTGCGTTTTTCTGTATAGTATGCTTCCGCCGAATATATTAACACCATCACCATCAACCAGAACCTGATGCGTAATATTTACTTCCCAGCCCTCCTTGTTTGCCTGAACCTTCCTAACGGCATATTCTAAGGCAAAGTTGAAAAGCAATTGCTATAAATCATCTCCTTGTTCAAACCATTCTTAATCGGAAAAATATCAGACAAATGTTTGCCTACCCAAACTCTACTATAGGTTTCATTCAGACACATTTTTATTAGCCTTACCATTTCCATGGGGATATCAAAATCAATGAGAATATTACACAAGACCTCACTCCTAACTTATGGCTTTCTTGAATTTTATAAATGGCTGATGTACTGCTTCGTTTTATTCCCGTCTTTTCTCAAATACGTGAGGATTCCAGCGCATATAATAAGTAGTTGACCTCGTATGTCGAAATCCACTTTGACAATGCACCATAATTTCCTCTGCTTATGGAGTTAGCCTAGACAGCAGGATGTTGGATACATTTTTGTGCGTAGTTGACAAAAGTGACAGGCCACTATAATTATTACAATTTGTTTTATTACCCTTCTTCTAAATATGTGCAATGATTGACTCTTTCTACTCGTCAGGCAATTCCTCCTTGTTCCAAATAAAATTAATAGGTTTATGGAACGATTGTCCTACTTCCCATTTTAAACAATTCTTCTGGAATCCAGGAAATATGACATTTTTCTGGAAAAAATATTACGAATAATATGAAATGTCGCATTATATAACGTTACAAGTAATTAGCCTGCTACTGCAATATAAAGGGTTGGATTTTTTTTGCGAAGAGTGCTAAATAAATAAAGTCACAGTGGGAAATTTATATCCTTCTCTCTTTGTCTCCCTGTTCACATATGTGTATTCTGGAAAAGTGAGAAATGAATGCTGATGAAATTTCGTAATACGTGACCGCACTATAAGTTTTCTGAGGTATTTGATTTTTGTAAATGTTCTTTCAATAAGGTACATACGTATACTTATCTAAAAAAAAAATCAGTAAGATATTAATTACTCAGTGCTTTCACAGCATGTTTACACTTTTGACATTCAGGTGACCGTGCATCGTGATATATTCTTATAATAAAAGTAACGAGATGCACTAATATCTCAAATTTATTTTTGGAATAGAACTCTACATGTTTCGGAGAGTTTCTCTGTCCATCATCAGGAGTCTAGCACTGTACACACAGCAATGGTATATGTCATACAGCTTATGTTGACTGCTTGCTAGCAAGCAGACAACATAAGCTGTATGTATTGCTGTGTTTACAGTGCTAGACTCCTGATGATGGACAGAGAAACTGTCCGAAACATGTAGAGTTCTATTCCAAAAATAAATTTGAGATATTAGTGCATCTCGTTACTTTTATTATAAGAACACCTTTACACTGTCGACAGAATCCAAATTTACGTGATCACGAAAGCCAAATGATAAGTAATGTTCAGTTGCGAAAAACGCAGTTGCAAGATTTGTGTACCGCAATGTTATTGTTATTCTGCTTTCTTTCATTTGATGCTGAGAATGATATTTGCTTATCAGTGGAATAAAAAATCTAAAAAGTACTTCAGAATTTTGAGCAAATTACGTTAGCAAAAATGAAGATCGTGTTTATCTACAACGTCCACGATTCTTTCAATGGGTCTTTGCCATGCTTTCGCACTGACAAAACCTCCCTTTTCTCGCATTGGTTCCCACACAGGTTTCAGTTCTTTCTGCAACGTAAATTATTCTACTGATTGGCTGACTTTTTTACCCTGAAGACGGAGGTAGCAGCTTCCTCCGAAAAGCTGGCATCTGCGTGCCAAATAACGCAGATCACATTTCAAAAATAGTAACTTTTATAACTTTTGTTTTTGTGGATCTACTATTGTAGTTGTTGAATTAGGCTGTGTCATATTTACTGGAAAGTCTCAGTTTCTTTCTGGCATATAACACCGCTGTTTTAATATCGGAGGCTAGCTGATGTCGGTATATATCACCTTGATTCTTTTGCTGTCACCTTCCCCTAACACAGTGTTTCGTGACTTAATTTGGCCGCTGAAACATTGCGCACTTTAAGAAATTGTGTGAAACACAAATTTCTTATGCTCCTGTGTGTAAAAAAAGCTAAAGTGCACCCTCATACAGGCACTGAGGCTCTGTACAGGCCGTACGACCACGATACTGGACGGGGTGAGGGGTCAGCGTCACGACCTGGCCGCTCTTTACCCCCAGGAAAGACCCGGTACCCATTGTACAGGAGTCTGGATGGGCTCCATGGCCGGTCTGGACAGGTGCGGAAAATCTCGCTCCCACCGGGATTCGATCCCTGGCCCGTCCAGCCCGTAGCCAGTCGCTATACCGACTGAGCTACCGGGCCCACTCCTGTCTGAAGCTAAACAAATAAATAAGGATAACATAAACTGTATGTTGAATAGGACGTGAGATAAACATATCATTTAATTGCACATATTTCGAAATAAATATCACAGGCGCCATTTTATGTAAGTGGGAAAAAATTTAACCAGAAAATTTCCAACGTCTTTTTACAATAAAATTTTATTTTATATTATTTATTCTAGTAGTGCATCAATTCGAAAAATATTTAGAAAATAAATAATTGTCAAATAAAATTTGAAAATGTTTAGTGCCGGCAATAATAATATTTAAATTGCAATAATATATTGCAAATGAATTTTCTAGCCGAATCCTTACTTTCATTTTGCGGAAGTCGCAGTACAGTCTGGCAAAATGCTAGCATATTGTCCTTTCAGCGTTCCTTGTTATGTTATGGGCAGGCCTTCCCTCATAGTTGAATGGATTAATTCTACTGTTTAGACTACCTGGGCTTTACCCTCCAGCACCAAGCCCAGGCAAGTCCACTCTGACCCACTGCTGCCTGCCTGTCATACATAGCCTGGCATCAATCGCTACCCTGCTCACCTCCTTTCTGTTCCCTTCCCACTATGCAGAAGCTGTTAAAAGTACCAAAGAATTAAACTGTCTACGATGAGTCATAAAACACAGTGATGTCTGTTGAATTTAGCTGAACGTGTTTATGTCTTATTTTGGTCGGAAAATTAGAAATACGACACCATTTATTAGTAACCAATTTCATATTTTGTATAGATGTAAAATAACCACTGCCACCGGATAACAACCCAATCGCAGTTAATAAATATTATTATTATTTGGAAGGTGAAGGCTCAGATGGAAGTATTATTACAATACATGTCCAAGAAGTGTTTGGGAATGAGTGGACTAAATCCACCTGGTTACAGATAAGTTTTAGAAGTGGGCTTTTGTGAGCAGGGTTACGTATCCTGGTGTTCTATAGAGACGGCAAACGTAGTGACCAGCTGAGCAACTGTACCTTGTCAAGACGGTTTCTACTTATTTGAATTAATCAGTTTGGTAGTTACGTTTTAGATTCAAAATAATTTGATAAAACTTAGATTGTCCCTTCTAGGGTATGACAGTTATAGGTCTTATATTCTGCTAAATGGCTACAGACGTTTCGGAGAACCGTATGAGCTGTATGTCCTTAAGATCTCCTGCTATTTTGCGATTTATTCGACCCAGTGAGTACCATAACATTCAACGCTGCTAACCTCATTTTGTATTTGTTATTCAGTACCACTTCCTGCGGAATTCTGTGCCTAAAGTGTATAACATTAATTTCCCCCGTGCCTTGTACACGGATATATGGACTGCCACAAACGCGTTCTTTGTTTTGATCTGTGTATATAGTTCTTGTCTACAAAAATTATATTCTCTCTTTACCAGTACAAAATGTTAAACTCACACAGAAGGAATTCCGATTAGGCAGTGTGGTATGCTCCAAGACCACAGTGTATGAAATTAAACCTGAATGGGAACCCCATTAGCGAGTGCCACCCCCGCCAGCAAGCTTACTGCTATATGAAAACTTTGTTTCCGTAATCGGATACAAGCTGAGGCTCCCCGCCACCTATACCCGCCGTTTGTAAGCACAAGACACCCCTCCCGCCCCTCCGACCCAGAGATTACACAAACTCAGTATACTGCAGTCGGATTTAGCAAGGGTTTCAATTGCTTCTTATTACCCGGGGCCCCGAAAGCACGCTTCTCTTTCTGCAGGCGCCCGGTTTCCACTAAAATAGCATAAAAGGGTGTTAGCGGTAAGGCTGAATTCCTTATTCTCCTCCAGGGTCCTCCTACGACCGTTCTTAGGGACTGCCTTCTGTTTTCTTTCTTTCTTTCGATTATTTTTGAATTTCATACCTCTCACTTTATTTTCCACTTTCATCGTCTAGGACTGTTCAACTGATGCAGTGGGGCCTAACCAGCGGTCTAATCTATCGGTGCATGGTCAGTTTCTAGAACAGTAAACGGGCTGGAACGTGAAGCGGTTAACCACTCACCTACGTCCAGTGTCGAATAAGAACGTGTGACGCCATACCTCCACTCTACTTTGTGCATTCATGGCGTGATATTGATTAAGCAATGGTCGAATATTACCTTGAATTCATCAATTCCTATTATTTTCTTCTCCTTCCTCTTGTCTTTATAATTGCAATGTCATTTTTTTCCTGTGATGTTTGTATTTTCAGTCTCAACTTATAATTTCCATGTATCTGTATAATTTCCTTCACAGAAAGTATTATCCATTTAGAAGAAAGTGAGAATTGTTTCCCTTGTCAAGAAATACTCTGTCTTTTGTAGATCACCACCCTGTTTGTAGAGTTCCTTCACTTGGTGGTGATCTTGAGACACTTCAGTCTAGTTTACGTCCTTGCACCCAGTATTTGTAACAGCTATTGCCATATCGTTCTAATAACCTACACTTCCGTTTTCAAAGATGTCTATAGTTCTCTGGGTTTTAGACTAAATTCGTTTCACGCTTTTTTCACCCCCATCTATTCAACATGTAGCGCTCGGACCCTGTAGTGATTTCATACCCCTAAAAATACTTTTTTGAAAACAAAGACTGGACAAAAATACGCGGGACAAATTTTTAAAAACAAAATCTACTTATATTATAGAAGTAACAACCACGGAGAATATTTGTCAAAAATCATCTCGGGCGTGACTGAGGTAATCTGAAGTAGGATACACACAAGATTCTTCCTAAGCCGCACTGTAAATTGCGTGCGCTGACGGAGCAAAATGTTTGAATGAAGCTCAGATGGAAACTCGGTAAAACGGAAAATTATGAGCTTCAGAATCTGGAAAAAGATCAGTGTGTCTATCCGTGACACTTGAGTGGACAATAACATCGTCACCTTGGTTGAAGATAGAAAGGCCAGTCCGGTCAAAAATCAAGAAAATATTGATCGCCTTCTTTGGTCTGAAGAGTTCGATAAATCAAGAATTTTTTTCCCCCTCCAGGCCGTGACACGAACCACGCTGCCTAAACAATTCTTCTGCAGTTCCCTCAGGATGCAGTTTTTCCGAAAAGGTCCCAAAATGATCTTCCGACACCTGTCCGTGCACCAAAAATTTCGCCATGTCACGCAGCACAGATTATCAGTGAATTCTTGGCCAAGCACAGCATCTCAGTGTCTCCCCATCTGCCTTACTCGCCAGATCCGGCCCCTTGTGATTTCCTCCTCTTTCCCAGGCTGAAGATAACCCTGAAGGGGAAGAAACTTTAATACGTCACGAAGATGCAAAGGAATATAACACGGCAGCTGAAGGCCTTTCCGCAAAAGGCGTAAAACACTAGCATTGGAAGGTGGAATAATCACTGAGATGGCTGCATGTAGTCTGAAGGATTGTAATTTGAAAAATATAACATCCAGTTATTTATAAGGGCTTTAGTTTTCCTGCAACAGATGCTGCCCCAGATATTTTGATTATCTCCACAGTTTACTATAACATGTGGGACCGCGGTAGTACAGTGGCTAAGGCACTGCGCTACAATTCGGAAGGTCGCTGGTTCGATCCCAGCTGGTGTCAGTAGATTTTTCATTGACATAAAATCCTTCTGGTCGCACTATGGTCCTGGGGTCGACTCAGCTTCTAACAGAAATGAGTACCACGAGCATTTCCTGGGGGCAAAGGCGGCCGGTGCGTAAGGCTGACAAACTACCACCATCCTGTGCCATTGTCACGAAATCTGGAAACCTTAACTTCCTGGAACCCTCTGGGCCTGTCCAGGCCTGTAATGGGACTGCTTTGCCTTTTACTATAACATGTTCTACCTTAAAGAATTGTGGATGTTTCGTGCCATATTCAGTGCGAATAAAGGCCAAAAGGAAACGGTAGCAGATTGGATTTCACGCGTGTGACATAAAATAATGAGGGAGCAAACATAGAAGAACATTCTTGATTTTAAGCTTTCGCCATGTTCTGTATGTAATATATTTTCTTTTGGGTAATTCCCCGGCGTCACAATGCTAAAAGCCGACGTTTCGGAACCCTCTATCAGTTCCATCTTCATAGGCACCTGCCTATGAAGATGGAACTGATAGAGGGTTCCGACGTCGGCTTTTAGCATTGTGACGCCGGGGAATTACCCAAAAGAAAATATATTACATAGAAGAACATTCTTATAATAAAACCAACTTGATTCACTAATTTCTCAAATTTATTTTATTTCGGAAAATCCGAGCAGAATCAGGACTGAACGAGTTCCATCCTGATCCTGATTCCAAAAATAAATTTGAGAAATTAGTGAATCAAGTTTGTTTTATTATATGAATTTTTCACGATGCACTGTCACCTGAACGCCAAAATAGAAGAACATGGTATTGTATGCGGTTTGTCGAGTATTTCAAACCACGTGGTTTACCGCGAATGAGTTTTGGTCAATGAATATAGTTTCGTTGTGATGTATACGAGTGAATATCTATATCTGTATACGAAACGAAAAGAGTATCCTGCAGCAGGTCTCCATAATGTGATTTCTTCTTAAAAGTCAAGTGGAATCAACCATTGTTGAGACATATAGTTTTCGGGATACACGTCGCCGTCGTACGGGGTAATATACCACTCATTCAGTGTTGCTTGTCACAATGATGAAGCTCGTTTCTGACTTTCTTAAGACAAACATCGCGCAGCAGAAACCCAGGAGACCGAGAGGCTTCGGAACACACAGACGACGGACAGATTAATACGCACTGCTATTGCATTATCCTGGTCAACGTCAGCTAGACGCTAAAGTATTTCGGCGGTCGCACAATCCTCCCTTAGGGACACGAAAGAAAACAATACATTATAGATTACAAGTTGTCCACGGTGGATGCGGGCGCAGACTAACAAATATGCCACAAATGGTGTCGTGTAAGGACGGCCGTAATGAGCTCACACACTATCGCACGAGAATCGCATACCACTTCTCACGGCAGCACGTAAGCTTCCAGACAATTTTCCTCCAAACATATTCTGCGTATATATATATATATATATATATATGTATCGGAAACGTACGTCGCCGCAATGCCCCCGACCGAAGCTCAGGTACATGCTGACTGCTTCACAAGTTAACAGTCTTGCAAATTTTCCGCACAGGGCATTTGAATATTTTGTCAGAGATATCTTGATCGACCTTATCGGAAAAACACAACAATGGAATGTCAAATAAGGCAGCGATACACATTTTGACTGACGACCAGTGCCTTTTGTTGGTATATCTGGTTTCAATGGAGAAAAAATGTAGCGCTGATATCACAACCCAGACTCCACAATAACCATTGAAACATGGCAAAGGTAGCAACGAAGTTAGTAAATCAGTTCGAGTTTCACAATTCAGTGTATTAAAGGGGGGTGGGTTGGAGGTAAATGTGTAGAATAACGGCGTAATACAAACTGCCTGTCTGCTTATGTCCATTTGCTTGTGGCAGCCGTGACATATCAGGGAATGTGGACAGGATTAGTTTTAGGATAATTATGGTTTTTTCCACGCTACAGAAAATCAAAATTCGTGTAGAGGAAATGCACTGGGCTACAGGAATCTTACAGCACTTGCGAGTGAGTTACACTATTGACCCTGTGACCAGTCAGGCATCGAATTGCTTTTGGCCTACAATCACAATGGGTAACAAATCTGTTATATTGTACTGTCCATCCATAACCAATTTGGACATATTGCATTTTAATAATGTTCTATTGTACGTACGTAAGGATATATATATATATATATATCCTGGGCTGAACTAACAAACGAATACCGCAATCGAAATAAAATATGCATCGGTGTTTCTTTATTTACCATCGATTACGCCTGATGTTCAACGCTAAAATATTTCTTCGTCCTGAGTTTGTACTTAGCCGAGAATGCAGTCTGTCTCGATTATACACGTAAACGACGGTCGACTGCTCAGCTCTTCGGCCTCAGGTAGTAATTCACGGACAGCAAAATCTGTCTCATTCTAATACACTTGACATTCTGGCGGAGGACCGAGAAACAAACTCACGTTCTTTAGAATATTATGCTCTGATGTCAACCATTTAACAAATCGTGGCTGTAAGGCGCTGATATAATTGTCCCTGCGCTCACTCTAAAAACACAGCGTTTGAGTGGAATTAAATCACTAGTCATGCTTATGTACTTACAAACTAGGTGAAAATGACTGAACCTCCCAAACCCCGGTAGCTTCGACTGCGGAAAAATTCTCCCAACGCCCACTGAATAGGAGGTTCTGTCAACTTCATGCTTAGTCCACACATTTTGGAGAACTGTAAAATTTTCTACTTCTCCGGTAAACTAAACCCAGACACTCTAGCCCGTACCCTAGTCAGTAAACCGTCTGTGACATCCCTGTTCCAATGGGAATAAGGACCGTCAAAATCATTCTCTTTCAAGTAATATCATTTACAAATTGTCCTCGATATAAAAGAGTTAGCTTATATCTTGTTATTTTAAGTGTGCCATTTTACTCGCTTCCTGGGATTGTGGGTTTGAATCCCACCGGTGCCATAGATGTTTGTCTCTTGTGAGTGTTGTGTGTTGTCAGGTCTGTTTTGGGCTGATCACTCGCCCAGAAGAGTGCTACCTAGTGTGTTGTGTCTAACTGAATGTGATAATGGATTCTCGATGATGAGGAGACCTTGCCCCACCAGGGCTGCTGCGCAGTGGTAAAAAATTATGCCATTGAACGACGCCTTCAGTTTCTCAGATTGTGTCGAGTAGTTGATAGAAAAATGATGGAGCAAAATGATGAATCATGGAGCAGTGGTAAAGTGGTAAAGATAGGAAAGACTGAAATACTAGGGGTAAAACCGCCCATTTCAAATTTATCTACTAAAAAGTGCCACATGCTATTGTCTCCAAATAAACCGGAAAGCCACTGTAAGAAATTTCCAGCTTTTGTGCTAGGTTTGCAGGCATAAAATGAGCATGTAATTTGTTGGCTGGGACTAGGTTAGCAGCCAGAATGTGTGAGACCTCCTCTTGATGACGTGAATTGGATACAGAAGGAGACCGTCCCATTATAAATAAATTATCACAAGAAAATCACCCAACTACACATCAATTCTGTATGTGCTTTCTTCAACACAATCTCTCATACGTGTTTCAGTCATAAGTCCATCTGAGGTAAATCAGAATAGTACAAACTGCCAGGTTCTGAACGCTTTTACATATATAGGCTCATCAGAGTAATGATATCAGTGCGCGTGTTTCTGTTGTGACTGAGCCATCAAGAAATACTTCATCAATATTTCCATTAAACAGTGAGTACAAAAACTCCATATTCAATTTTTCTCACACTGTCAGACTTTAAAGAGTAAATGAAGAATCAAATTTAGAGACGATATTAAGAAGTTAATTTTTGCCATTTTTTAAATTACTTCCCTATGTTTCTGGTTAGTATAAGATATATATATATATATATATATATATTAACATCCTATTTTTGTGTCCAGTTCTACAGACAATTTAAATTCATACTTAAATACATGAGTGTCTAATAAGCCCATCAGTTTAGCTGTAAACTCGCTCCTCCATGCCCACATGTGCGACGGAGTGAATGCACAGAAGTAGCTTTCTTATGAAGATTTGTCAAGCTAGTTGTTTGACCGCTTACGTGTGTCTTGGACTTAAGGATTATAAGATCCTTCTTCTGCGTCTTAGTACATACTGAGTGCTCGGTGAGGCCAAAAGGTTTTAGTCCCACTATAAAATTTGTGCTAGGAGTAAAAAAACGCAAAATGATTGTATGAAAGTCGTATTGCTGGTTAAAATATCTCGTGGTTTGCGAGGTAAGCATTTTACCGATTTTTCGGGAACACCCGCTGCACTGATAATGGGAGTCGAATGTTGCTTCGAAATGTTGGTAACACAAAACCTACCAAAATACACGATATCATAAGCCAAAAGATCGTGAAGAAAATGAAATTTCACCACCATAAAAACACCGAAGTTCATAATTACTGATTTGTTGGATTTTCATGACAATGGTTGTCATTACATGAACATTAGGGACTCTATTGGGCATTGCGCATTGCCCATGTCTTTTACGTCAAATCTACCCCAGACTACGGATAATGGCCAATGCATTGACATAGCGCAATACCGTATGACACATACCGCACAGCAGGCCAGTGGCCTCCGCATGGTCACAATGTGTACTCATGTTCATCACACATCGGCATGAGTAGTTTTTTTTTTATCGAGTTTTGTAACGCCTACTTGCATTATTGAAATCTGTCAGGTGTTCCTTCTTCAATTACCATGTTCTCGACATTGTTTTCCCGTACCAACAAATTCAGTACAATAAATTGTCTCTTTGAGAATACATGCCTTAAGACTGAGGTTCTCTATCGTAAATTTAGAAATATTTAATGTGTGCTTGTTCCATGATGCTTCCTCTTCACAGAACTAACCTTGTCTCATAACTACTCGTTCTAGTATATCCCGATGTTCACCTTAGCAATTTGTATTACGGAGGAAATGAGTGAATTAATACTTTAGTTTAAAAATTGTTGAAGCGCTTTTTCAGTCTCTTTGAATGAAAGAAATTAGAGAAAAGAGAATTCCTATTAATGGAAATGTTAGGGGTCGTTGGTAAAGCAGCTTGGATTGGAGCAGCTTGCCATTAGTTGTTACAATACTGATTAGGCCCACCTGCATGCCATAAGTCTAATTGGACTGGCCTGTTACACACTGCACGTTGTACCAGGTCTCTTTGACCTTACGCTTTTCAGAGTTCTCCCTTTACAATTTACGGAAGACGGCGAAGAACTTTGTTGGATCCTGTCATTGAGTCTATTCGAAAAAGGCAGAGAAAATGTGAAACATAGATAAGGCAACGGGAGTTTCACGAAAGAACATTGACATTAGTCTGCTCGTTACAACTTAATACGTATTTTATTCTATACCATCGTACTACAGCCAGAACGCTGAGAATTCGACAGGCAGAAAACCTCGCAATGATTGACACATACTCTAGTCCGTCAGGGGCATTCTGACATTATGATTTCACTGAATAGATACGCAGTGACCTTGAATAGTTCTCGAATGGCAGCATGATAGAATAATCAGTGTTGCTACACAGGTCGAGCCTGCAATACCGAATGACGCATAGGTGTTTGTCGATTACTTTATAATTACATCGTTTTCGACATTGACTTCTGCCTGGCTTACGTCTTCGTAAAATTAAAAGGAACTTTCAAAACGGTGTCATACTGAAGGTATAGTTGCCCCTTTGATTTACATCTTAGTGTATAATGACTTATTAAAGGTCACATAGTCTTCTTGAGAGAATAATGGTGGTCTGGGAAAATACACAAGTTCTGCTCGTCTTAAGGACCTTTACCGCTGTATTCCGCAGATCCCACTGCCAACTATCACCAAAAAACGAATACAGTACCAAGCCTTCCAGTACAGTCTGCCAAAGATCCACTGTCTGTGAATAATCTACATTTAGGTCTTCCAAGTGATTTCTGTCCTTAAAATTTAGACCAAAATCTCTCACCTCTCCCACGTCAGAACCTGCCCATTTCGTCCGTCTTGATTTTTATTACAGATTCTAAGACAATTTTAAAAATAGTCTAAGAGATATCAGCAAATTTCAATTATTAGTTTCATGTAATACTGCAGGTGCGTTCTTATCCTTACATAGGTATAGTTAGACGCAAGAATAACCTTTGCAAGTAACTACAATTCTTTTCTAAAATAAATACGGATTTCTTATGATGTAAACTGTGTTCGGTAGGCGCCAATATTTAGGGGGTCTTTGTCGCCAAAGCACGGCGCTTGCTCAGGTTGCGGACTGCAGATATTCAGTTTAGCTCTCAGTACGAGTATCTGCGTTAAGAGCGATGGAAAACGGACAAAGGACAATCCTCTGATTTGGGCGTGTTAAGATAGTAATCTCTCATAATAATAACTTGAAGTATCTTAAATTATTACTTAAGATCTTAAAATTACGGAATAATTAGTTATGACACAAATCAAGGAGAAGTTAAGCCGATTGATAATATTAAAAATGGTCTTGCAAAAGTGAGGTACGAGAATGTGAAATGGGTTGAAGTGGCTTAGGATTGTGCCCATTATCATATCCTTGTAACAAAGGTAAAGAATTTTCAGGATCTATAAACCTCAAGGGAAATCTTGAATAGATGAAAAAATACTGACTCTCCATTATGGACTCTTTTGTGTGTAATTAGTTGATTATTAAGTCGAAAGCTAAATATAGTCCCAATCTGTCTAGTCTTAAAGTCAATTTCGGAGTGTTCGTGGGCACAAAATGTTTGCGAGGTTTGTTCAGCATTTGGAGTTTCAAAATTTAAATGAGTACTCGTATTATTTAAAAGCTCAATTCGTGCCTCGCGGAAAACACACTGCCTCTATCTTCATATCCTTATATCTTCACTGAATGTCTTTAAACTATAACTTTAGCGGGGAACAATGTATGCTGCCTGAGGATGATCGTGTGATCGAAATATATAGGAGCGTTTTCAGGGTTTTAATGTGAAATTTAGATCATTAAATGAATATATGTGCATTTGTTGGTGTATTAATGAAATAAATTAAATAAATATATTGTCTCTATACTGCAAATATTTCCACAGTTCAGTTATTGTTCTTAATGGATATATTGTTTGCCCTGCGACTCCCGCAGAAGAGATAATTATTCTACGTACACAATCTGCTGAACCGCAGATATTTTCAAGAGAAGGTGATAAAATTTTTTTAGCGCTGTGTGTTACAGGCTTAATACGCCAGTTATTCACAGAGACTGTTCGCTTAATACAAAAAAAACCCTTTAAATTGTATTTTCAAATTCGCCTGAAACGCGTCTCCCAAACTAACATGCACGAGAAAAAACGAAGACACAGACGTAAGGAACTGAAAAGAAGAATAATAAGAGGAAGAGGTGACAGGAAGAGTAACAAGTGAAGAGCGACGCCTGCAAGTCGCGTCATCTCTGTCTTTGTTGACATGGTAACCCCTTCAGTTTCCAGCGCTCGCACCTCAAATTGCATTAGCTTTAGCATTACATGGAGAATTGAAGACGTACTCAGACGTGAAGGAGCTAGAAGCAAGACGAATTTAGTAGCAGACCATGTACTGAATGACGGAGAGGAACTCACTTCTGTAAACAGCTTCCTTTGTGCGTGTGTACGCAGCTCGACCGCTGGCAGTTCACTGGCTCCTGTGGCGGTATAGTATCAAAACAAATGAGATCAAATCAAATCAAATCAAATCAAATTCCTCCGGTAAGTACTTAGGATATTTAATAACATTTCGTCGCTTACGGAAAAAATGAAATAAAATTATTAGCATTTCTAGTTTGTAACAAATGATACATAGGGTGAAGAACTGTATGAAATACAGCCGTTAAGCTAACTGTTGCTTACGTAGTCAACAATCACTCGCTTTTCCACGAATCAGAAGGTAAGTAACAATGTTTAAAACAGCCTAACACCGCGTCCTGCCCACAGATAATTTAATCAATTTCGCAGCAATCTTAACCCGAACATTGTCTCGTCCGTTGCACTTTTGTTTTCCATTAGCGCGTAAATTGCCCCAAGAGTTTAATTTCAGTATTAACGACTAAGTTTTTATGCGTTTATTATTATTTTTGTGCGTGCTACCTTTCTTACCTATCACATCAGCTGTAATTTGTTTATCGTCTAACTTATTAATAATTGCTCAAGAGGGATTCTGCACACACCGGCTAAACTGTTCGGTATATGAAATGGAATTTCACATTAAGGATTTAACTTTAAACATAGCAATTTTAGGCGTGGGTGCAATATTGCGTGAAGCCACTATCCGTGTCTCCATCTGTCGATCTGTTTGTCCGTCTGTCCCTCCGTTTGCATGGAACGACTCGTCTTCCGCTGGACGGATTTTCATTAAGTTATATATTGAGGTGGGGGGTGGGGGGGTGGGGGGGTGGGTGGGAGGTTCTGCAATCTGTCGGGAAATTAAAAGTTTGGTTAGGAACCGCAAGAATATCAGGCACTTTACATGAAGACCCACGCACACTCAATACTGCGGTGGTAACTAATATTACTATGGTCGCTGTCTATAGTAATCGGTAACCATGATGATGATAATGATGATAATAATAAGGCATATAGTATCAGTTATAATTGATACTAACTGCCTTACTTCTTCAGGCAAATTTTATGATGCATGAATAAGGAAAATTAAACACGTGCGATCGTATCATAATATTAAATATTTAATATTTACTAATTAGTCTAAGATTACACAGTTTAGTGTACAACGCGCTGTTTTAACCTTTATCCTACCAGGGCGCGAATATAAATTTTAGCACATGGTATACGAAAAACGATAGTTTTATTCGAATAGAAAAAGTTAAAATTAGAAATTAACAGTATTTTGAGAAAAATAAAACGTAGATAATGCAATGTACCCTTAAGATATTGTAAATTTCTTTGTTTCTTAAATATACACAATTAATTCCTATGGATATTTTCCTACGTGCGTTCGCTCTTTTCTACGCAGGTATTTCAAAGTTTAATTCAGCAGTTACCAAATAAGTCGACGGCTGAAGATTTGAGTTTATCCATCACTGATAAATTAAATTAAATTAAAGGTAGACAGATAAATGTTGAAAGAAATGCCATCACAGACCTCAGTAACAACAACAACAATTATTATTATTATTATTATAAACATATGCTTAATTATAAACAATAAAAAGTGACCAGAGTGGATTCATTTATATTACCATCTCAATAGTGTCTACGATGCAAGGTCCTAAAGCTTTCGTAACACGTTTATTTCCATTCCTCTTAGTTATAGTAGAGTATGATGACTTCAATATGGACTCCTCAGTTCTAAATGTTCTGACAACGTTTAATCCACCATCACGCCGATATCATCCTCATCACACAGCTTCCAACATAACCTTAGATTCGGGGACAAAACACTCGAAAGAAAAATATTTTCCTTCTAAGAGTTGATGTTTTCAGTACGGTTTGTACCCAGATTAGTCCTCACGGTAACAACGCCATGAATTCTTACGTCTCAGGCGGAGAGTCGCTGAACTCTCACCTCGGACGTCCTTGTTCTTTTTACCGGAACCCATATGTGGTTTGTGGTAAACGAAGTTGCACTGGAACGGGTTTTGTCTTTCGCTCTTCTCCAGTCAGTATCGCTTCACTAATGTTTCATGATCATCTCCACAGTAATACTATTCTCATCGGAAGAACAAGTGGATGAAGAAATGCTGTTGCAGATGTTGGGGATTTCTGGGTTGGAAAGTACCTTCACGTTGTATTTTTGCATGTAATCTTGACAGTATACACCGGCGCAGTATAAAGTAATTACAAAAATAAGAACACATTCATAAATTATGTAGACTCTGAAGACAGGGGCGATGAATTCCTTCGAAACATCGATAGTTATCGATAAGATTTCACGGCGCTATATTTCAAACTTACGCCTTACCGTGCTCCATTTCCTGCAGGGTCGGAAATGTTCCCCACTCTGTACTTATTTCGCCTTACGTTCCGGAGCATAAACTGTAGTCTAAGATTGTCTCTGTCTCTACTCGCTCTGAGATAATTTGAATTACATCCAGTTAGGCAGTCTGTGTGAGTTACATCAGCCGCAGTGCTATGGGACCATCCACAGGCTAAGACGTACATATTTTAATGAAGTTTAGTTTATCCTACACGGCGTTCTGTAAACTTAGTTTGTAGCCAGGTTTGTAGACAGTAGTCTTGAATGGTTCAGTTAGCGAACAGAAATGAAGGCTTAGAGCAAGACTGCGTGGTAAATACGTAAGCCGGGGCTTGATTCTTCCAGCGTTCTCTAATGCCAGCAAATTCTCACTCAGCTGAGTGAGTGTTCTTAATTCTGACATGTTATGAAACAAGAATTTGCTCTTTTAAGTTAATGGTACGCACTGTCACGTTCTGGGGAAACAATTTTTCTTACCCAAAATAAACTTCCTATGTTGAAAAATTTATTTTTTCCCCTTACAAAATGTGGAGGTGAGACAGGTCAGTTAGAATTCTGACTGGGGTTCGGACTGGGCAGTCGGTGACGTGGGTTTCAATCCCGGTAACTGCAGATATTTTTTTTTCTAAACTGCCTATATTTTGACTTTGGGGCCCACCGAACACAAGGAGTGTCCAGTGTTTCTCTAGGGATAAAGGGCCTTTTTGCAAACTGAATAGTCACCCTATTTAGAGTTAAGGTTTAGTGGGCGTGACGATGTGCCTCTATTTCCGTATAACGTTTTGCTTTGTACTATTTAATTAGGCATAAAGGCATTTCCTTTCTTTAAAATCAACCTAGAATGGCATATAAGCCTAAATGTTTAACTTTTTACAAAATAAACAGACTGTATTACGAAAGCCGCCCAATGAACATTGTTTGGAAAAATAATCTCAATTCGTTGTGAGAATCATATCTAATCATCTTATGCGTATTGGACCGTGCATCATCTTGATATTTGAATAAAGGTTGACCAACTAGATGACACTTGCTTTATTATATATTGCTCAACATGTTTCAGACGTTAATACGTCCATCTTCA
>Ga0123352_10003577_pt1 | contig 22545 bp, 12 predicted proteins | sample TergutLab28metaG_FD_89700 | JGI IMG/M metagenome (GOLD analysis project Ga0123352, IMG submission 89700) | Labiotermes labralis P1 segment gut microbial communities from Petit-Saut dam, French Guiana - Lab288 P1 | ecosystem: Host-associated > Arthropoda: Insects > Digestive system > Gut ...
CAATATACTTAGAATCCAAAAGAGAATTATAAGAATTATCACGAACAGCTCGAAACGTGAGTCCTGCAGGCAATTGTATAAGCAACAACAGATTCTGACAGTGTATGGTCAGTATATTTACTCACTGCTCATGTTTGTTGTCAAGTCTAGAGAGGTTTTTTCTCTAAACTCTGATATACATGACAGAAATACCCGTTACAATCTGAATCTGCATTTTCCAACAACAAACTTGAAGTTAGTTCAGAGAGGTGTCTTTTATTCGGGAGTTAAAATTTTTAATCACTTACCACCCAGTATTAAAGATTATTTTAGGGAGCCTGAATGTTTTAAGATTAAATTAAGAAAATTCCTTTTAGAACATTCATTGTATAGTTTAGATGAATATTTTAAAATCAACCCAAATGAAACTTATTCTACAAATACTGTAGAGTTCTAATTTAATGTATTAAAGAACTACTACTTTCTGTTAAGAATATTCTGAATTAAACGAAAATGGTGAACAGTGGTGTATACCTAGATATATATATTTATTTATATGCATGTATATACATAGCTATGTGTGTGCAATTACATTAATTTATTACAGAATGAAAACTTTATGTAATAAGATTTTGAGTAAAACAGGAAATATGAATAATAGGTTAAGCTCAGTGACAATAGCTATGCAAGCTATGTGTCGCAATGACTTTCTCTGTATCTACCAAAGATTTATTGGAGAAATAAAATTACAATTACAATAATATTTCTAAGAAATGGTTTGTCTATTGCAGGTCAGTTGTGGCGCCTCTTGTGTCAGTACTATGAACATAGTTTCATAGGTGGCAGTTCCAGCACTGAGCTGTATCCATTCTTGTACCAAACTCTGTCCGAGAAGACTAACCCAGTCAGTACCATTTGTAAGTACATGCCAATAATCATTTCAAGAAAACAGCTGAGATTTGTGAGCAATGTGGTTAATAAGGTTATCATTTAGTCTGTTGCAAGCAATATTCAAGCTGTGATTGGAAGATTAATTTAAAATGCAACTTCACATTTTTAATGCCACTAAACATTTCTTCCATTTGGAGAAGTTTCATGTGTGACATCACTTGACTGCAGTTCAGTTTGCTTGCTCTAAATGAAGGTTATTTGCTTGTGCAGAGATTTATCACTGAATTATTATTGAAGTTTTAAATATTTATTACCATGTATTGTGGGTGTCCACTTTCTTTATTGGTCTGTTTTCTACATAAAACTTAAAAGTTGCCTGTGTGCTTAAGTAAGCTGTGACATGCAAGAGTGAAGATATAAATTTGGTACACCATTGAATGCACTTTGGTAAAATGTATTTATTACACATCACTTATCACCAACATTTTTTGGTCATATTTGTGACCATCATCAAGATGTCACAAAGAATACTAATAAAACACACAATAATCTTAATCTACCAATTACCAACAGTGCATTATAAAAGGGAGTAATTAAAATATTAACCACTACACTAAGTGGTTTCAATTATGCAAGTTAACAGATTATCATATGTTTTATTAGTATTCTTTGTGACACCCAGAGGACAAATCATGTTGGTGTTTAGCAATATGGAATAAATACATTTTACCAAAGTGCATTTGTTGGTGTACTATATATTACAGTTTAATGTGTGAGTATGGAACACATTGAGTGAAGGTATTGTTTGATGCGTTCTTAACCTCAGCACAAGGTGGGAGTGAAAGGTCAGCTTTAGGCCTCGGCCATTTTACTAGGGAAAGAGCCCTTGGTAGGCATTGAAAGGGAGGCTGATTAGGCCCCCAGAGCCATTTTGGATATTGTGAAGACAAGAAAAATCTGCTGTACTGGGAACTGAACCCCCCTTTTTCCTCGTCTGCTTAGCCTAGTTATCATAGCTTATGGTGCCTGTTTTTGTGAATAGTCCTCTGAATTCTTCTTGTTCTCAGGTGTTCACATTCTTATCCCTTATATAATGTTCAGTCTTTTGTACACTGTTATCACTGTAGGTCTGTAGTGACTGTGTTGCAGGCTGAAGCCTGCAACACAGTCACTACTTAAACCCAGCTGCACCATATCTCCAACACACAACGAACCGAGAACAAAACGATCGATGTGGTAATTCAGCAGCACAGTCGCAAGCTCCTGATGATGGATATATTAATGTCCGAAACACGTTGAGTACATAAGAAGTGAAATAAAATAGCAAGTGACATCAAGTTGGTCTTTAATTCTTCAACTAATACAATGATGCATGGTCCAATAAACATAAGATTCACAAATGCATTTGTTAAATCTTGGCACATCCTTACAGCCACGATGTTTTTGAGTGGTGTATGGACATGACACACATTATGCTGGTTCACTGTATCATGTTTATCATATTTGCCATATACCACATAGGAATGCTTACTCATGTTAAATCCCTATGCTAATTTTTCATTGGTACATTGAGTTCTAATTTCCTGACTTGTTTCACTTCCAGTTTTGCTCTCGCACAAGAGCTTTTAATTCCCCTATAATAAGAAATACACAGCAAGTGCATTTTATTCTGGATATCATAGTTATGTTGCAAAACACAAATCTGGTTGTAACAGGTATTCATAAAAATGGCAGATGTAACAGCCTTTCACTGTATATATCTTGATAATTTATGGTTTGCTTGTCTGTCTCTGTAGTGGGTATTGAAACTCTCCACATTGTGACTATTGTAAGAGCTAATTCTTGGTTTTGGAGTTGGCATATTGGCTTAGGCATGCATCCGACTTCCCCCCACTCACACAAAAGTGTGGGATGACACTGTTACTTAGATAGATGTGGTGGTCAAGAAACTGACATTATGCCAAGAAAGTAGTTACGTGAGTCTGTACAGGAAATGTGGCTCTGGTGATTTATTTTTCAACATTCTTTCCAAACTCAAGTACACTCTACTGGTTGCTGGGAGCTACATTTGACCTCAGAATCAGAGTTAGGAAATCTGACAACTAAGTTTATGAGCGATTATGGATCATTTGGGAACTGTAAAAGGTAAAGTAAGTAATCCCTAGTAGGGATCAAGGGGGTTGAAGCTCCCGAAATTTTTAGACAGTCATCACATGAATCTGGCAGATTTGTCAGCCCTACTCACTGGCTGCCTTTACCTCCTGGGAGGTACCTCTGTTATTCATTTCCATTGTATGCTGAGTTGACTCCAGTGCCACAGTGTGGCCAAAAGGTTCAGGTCAATGAAAAATTACCATGAACCCATCAGGAATCAAATCTGTGACCTTCCAGCTTATAGCGCAGTTCCTCAACAAACTGCGCCACCACATCCCTTTGTTTTGAAATATTACAATTTTAATTTTATTGTTTGTGTTGTAGCGTGTTAGTCAACTGTGCGGTATTTGTGGTAGGGGCAGTCACTGTGAGCACTTCAGATTTAATAGCATGGTAGTGTTTTGAGGAAGGCTACTAAGAATTTTCTTTCATTACCACCTTGAGAGCAGTACAGTCCTGCAGTGGGATTGTTGAGCACTTTTTTCTTCGATAAAACATGGTTCTTTCCTTGGAGCATCACGTGCTAATGCTGCAGAAAATACTGTTATCAGGGAAAGGTGAAATATAATGAACGAGTGATGTTACGTGACAGCGAACGTTGTGTTTTATACAGCACATAGTGCATAGGGTAGGGAGATGTGGTAGCCTGGACATGTAGCTGAGATTGGTGAGCTGAGAACTGCATACAGAGCTTTGACAGGGAAACACTTTAGGAAGTAGCCTCATAGATGGCTGAGGAGGAGGTGGGAGCACTTCTAAAATAAGTAGGGAATTGGGTTGTGAAGATATGGAATGAACTGGCTAAGGGTTGTGTTCAGTGGTTGACTTCAGTACCATTGGTGTTAAACCTATGGATTGTATGTCAGAGAATGAATTTAAACACAGCAGTGAAGGTGGCTGGAGCAGAAAAGTGATAACAGCCAAGGGAACAGAACTGTTTTCTTTAGCTTCTTAAAGTTTTAGAGAGTTCATTTATGAACTCTTGCATTGCATAACTCAGTTTAGTTGCAAACTACATAACCTCTTGTAGCGTCTTGCGGGGTTGGTGTGCCAGTGATTTTGCTGACTCTGGTAAAAATGTGCACAGTCGATGAGAGGCCTGACTGTTTTATGTAAACATTCATGTTACAAAAGTAAAACCAGTCAGTCAGTTGAAGGTTATGAGTTGTGTACATATATTTGTCATAATATACCCAGCCCCTGTTTTACTCCCTAGTTGTGTTCTGAAAAAGTGGGCATAAATTAAAAACATAAGTGCAAATAACCCAGCCACAGGCATTAAACCAAAAATTATAGGGCATAAATTAAGAAGTGGTATTGTGTAGTTGATGGATATTGTTGCTGTGTAGTTGATAGACATTATTTTTTCCTTTCTTTAGGATTGTGGTATGTACTGTATGTAAGTCATAAGCTTATTTCATTGTGCTGAGTCCTCGCCTTTCTGTAAGTGTTACTATTTATATACACTTTCATTTCTCAGTAAGCAGACCAGGCTTGGGAGGAGTAAGCAATGTATGGGTTGACGCATGTAACAGTAGCTGCCTTGTGCAGTTTCAGTCTGTAGAAGTATCTCGAACGGTGACCAGCAGCTTTGAATGAAGCTGGACTACCAGTGCTAATGTTAATGAAGGGATCCAAGATCCCGAGAGTTGAACTCAATACAGTTCATTTGTATCAGCATCATTCACTGTTTATGCCTAATAAACTCCAGTACACTTGACGTGGCGGTTTTTGCGAGTGTGTACGCCCTGCCCAATTCCCCATCTTAACTGAAGATCGAGCTGTGTCCCTCCTGGAACAACATTCATGATACGTTCTCCACCGGGACCATGCAGGATACAACAACATATATTGGTAAGGGGCATTAAAGCAAAGAGGTGTAAAACAAATGGGCATAAAATGAGGCCTTGATGTACTGGGATTCTTTCTGAGAAATCCATGAATGAAGTCAGCTGGTTGCATTCATGATCACTCAGTGTTTGAAAAGCGTGTATCTTGTAACAAATTATCTTTAAGTTCTGTATGAGAATTTTGTATGTTGTTTTAATCCTAATACCGAGCTGTTGACAGATAAGAAACTGCCTGCTTGAAATTCTTACAATTGCTTCCTCAACACAAGGCAGTTTGATCTGCTGTTACTGTTCATGTACATCCAGATACAGAACCAATGTTGTCACTTTTCTGCACCAGACTCGTTACACAGTTCCTTGAAGGAGCATCAAGGACAGTATAATGTTGCTAAGTCCTATGCCCTTGTACACCCACATGGTTAAATACCCTTTGTTGTGTTGTATAGAGTATCATTTTCATAGCTGATGCTGCTACACTGAAATTCGTGGCATTACTTTCAGCAAGCATACCAACATCACACCATGTGGTCCTACAAAAAGAAATATTAAAATTATCTTTGGAAACACCGTGTACTTCTGTCACATGGTTCTAGGGTTGAATTATTTAAGATTGTCACATAACTTGATGGAGTGCATAGGGTTTCAGTGAACCTACTGAACCATTAATCCTTAATGTTTGCAGCTCCCTCATCATCTGAATTGTCGACAAGACACATGCATACAAGACCCAGAGGAGAAGGGCAGGGTGACTATGAATGGTTGAGCAAGAACAGAACTGGGCTGAACCCTGTGGAGCTGGAAGATGCTTTAGCGGCACTTCCAGTTGATACAGACAGTCACAATGCAAGGAAAAGTGAAAATGATACACCATCCAGGTGCAGTGAACTTAGAGAAACAAGTGAAAGCATATGTGTAAACCAGGACGTGGTAGAGGACACACCAACAACCAGTGACAAGCGAAGAGGGTCATTGCTGCAGTGCCTGGAACGCGGTGACAGCAACAGTTCATTCGCTACTTCAAGCCCCACACCTAAAAGAAAAATATCTGAGTATTTTACACCAGCTCCAAAACCCAAATGAGGTAGGGACGTTTGTACCTGTTGGATATTTTCAGAAGAAAAAAAATATGTGTGAAATTTCTATATATTGTCATTTTTTTATATTTACTGCAGGAAAGTAAATATTTTTTCTTAGGCTGTATGGTTTAAAGTATGTATTAATTGATGGATTCTCAAACTTTTCCAAAAAAAATATATATATATATTTTTGGATACTGCTATCTGCAAATCAAGTTAGATAGGATACAGAGCTAGGTTCAAACTGTTTAGTTTATTATACCATGATCATCAGGTCAGAGATGTGTTAAGGAAAGCAACCGCTGTTGCATACCAGTCCTGTGATGCATTCTGTTTATTCTTTTAATTGTGTTAGATCTGAGATTCAGGGGTTGGAATGACATCTCAATATGTTCCGTATCAATTTCAAATACATTATAACTAATGATACCTGTAGCACACGCACACCATCGCTACTTACTTTTATCATGAGATTGAATACACTAATGTAACTTTGTAAGTCTCGAGATTGATATGTGTTTGAAGAGACCAGTTTTTGTATGAGTTTTGTCAAGATGTTTATAATCTGTTAATAATTACACTGGTCAGAATAAAAATTTTGCTCTCTTTTAAAATTCAGGGTCATTCTTATTGTTTTGACATTGGTTAGTCCGAATATGACAACCGAATTGGCCTGTCACCCACCAGAGTTAAGGAGAGGAGATTAAATCCAAAAACTGCATTTTCAATAAAAAAAAAAAAAGTACTATATTGGTTTTTAATTACAATGCACAGTGTCAAATAATGAACAATATTTCTATATATGGTATCCTAACCACAGAAAAATTAATTGTTGAACACCCACTTCATCTTTTTGTCTCTCGTATTCACCACTTTGTGGCTCTTATATATGACTCGAGCAGTATTTAGCCAACATATTTCCACTGTACCTCTTTTCAATTTTGTAAATGTTCTGTTGGAACATTTATGTACCAGAGACTGTTCGCATGTTTTCAGGAAAAAAATTCAAGTACCAACACGGAAAATGAAGTTTTTTTAGGACATGTTACACCCCACTACATTATACGATGAATTTTTTTTACCTTGGTGCAACAACCCTAGTGGGGTGATCACACTCAGTTAGATACACAAAAGTCGGTAGGACTCCTCTGGACAAGTGATCAGCCTGATGCAGAGACCTCTACCTGACAGCACATAACACTCACAAGAGACAAACGTCCATGTCCCCGAACCCACAATCCCAGCATGCGAGAGGCTGCAGGCCTTAGGCCGTGCAGCCATTGGGATGATGAAAATAGCTCCTGCATAATTTAACTGTAATTTTCCTCACTTTCCTTGTCTACAAAGTATCTGCAGATGTTTTAAAATGCCTTCCAGTCTCGTCTGTCTGTAGTATTTAATTTTGTGCTAAAGTCTTGGTCTTTAAATATTTGTCTAATTTGTGGACCAATAAAAATTCCTTCTTTCTTCTTCACCTCACTTATTTTGGGAAATTTTTGCCTTAAAAAGGCAAATCCTTGGTGCCCAAACTTTATCTTGATCTCCAGTCTTACACCCGAAGTACAGTTCATAAGCTTTTCGCACAAGTTTTGACAGTGGCTTCGTTTGCATTTTACCTACCACTTCACTGCAAATGTAGCAGAAACTATTCGGCTTGTGTTTTGGTAAGAACGTGACATGTTGAACACAAGAAAAATACTCTTCAAGCACACAGGGAAACTGTTACTTTTGCATAGGCACAACACTCAGTATGGAGGATGGAATGAGACAGGTTTTAAAAAACTGGGCTGTGACATATTATAATGCAACAGTTTACCACAGACACATGATCACACCGAAGAATAATCACACCGACACTTTATCACAGCAATATTTGATCATGTTGGCATTTGATTACAGTGACTAATTAAATTTTGTTACTGTGGTAAATGTTGGGGTATTTAGTGTTCCTTTAATTTGCAGTGTGATAATTATCACACGGTAAATTAAAGGGATGCTGAAAATCTGGAAGCAAATCTTCTCAGCGTATGAGTTCGAGATAGTATTATTGTAGGAATTGAAGTGACTTAAATAAGTAAAAATAAATGAATAGCACAACAAACCTTTGGCCCAGCCTCAAATTTCGGTTTTTAGCCATTCAATTGCAGTACCATCCAAATGGAGGGTGATGTGAACATTTTGTTCGCACATCCGAGTTTCTGAACCTATTCGTAATACAAATATCAGAATTCTTTGAGGAAGGACTTTGATGCTGACCAGTGTTATCAAGATGTAGACAAAAAGAATGTATATGTTTTGTGTAATTACCACCCCAATATATCCAGCTTTGAACACAAATTGTGCTTAAAACATTTTGTAGTTGTCTTTGAAACGACACAGTTATCAGGAACTCGTACTGATAGGCAGAACTACACAGCATTTGCATGCCCATTATATTTGTAGTGTTGAGAGGAGGGATTAAAAATCTAGACTACCAGATTTTGAATTCCAAATGTAAGAATTATATCTTAACCTTACCCATTCCAGTTTTACCATCCAAAGGCAAGACATTCCATGTATAACTAATGACTTCTTCAGCACCCATACTGTCTAATATTATTGTTATATTAAATATTCGTTAATTCCATTGGCATGTGCAGAATGCAGCGATTCCTTGTCATTCTCAGGGGCTTCTTCCATTCCTCTCTGTTATATACTTTTTCCTGCCACCCTTCTCCACCAACTACTCTTCCATCCTCCCTCACTTCATCTTGCCATCTATTTCTTAGTCTACCTCTAAGTCTTCTTGTTTCCAAATTCATATATAATACTCTCTTGGGAATTCTATTTTCTTCCATTCTCTGTACATGCCCAGACCAATGTAATATATTTAAACTTATTGTCTCTTTTATAGTGGGTTTTTTAACAATTGCATAAATTTCTTTATTTGTTAATATCCTCCAATTTTCTTTTTCATTGCCATATACTGGGCCCAAAAGTCTTCAATTGAATATGGTGTTATATTATGAAAATTTGACATTACTTTGGAGTACTTAACACAGACATGGAGATTCTGTTGTTTCTGATTTTCTTTGGTTGTAAAGTCAAAGAGGGGAAACTAGTGTTTTGAAAACATTTCGATTGTTTTATCTGTAAGCATGCAGGAGGAAAACTCACTCATGTCAAGGTAATGCACTTCCATCGGGAAGAATGTTCCACTGGATGGTTTTGCAGTTATTGTGTTTTCCTCAGATTTAGTTATGTCAGTTTAATTTGTTAAATGCTAAAATATGATGATGTCAAGTGTTAGTACAAACCAAATTGTTGACTTTACAACTTTACATTCACATTTACTGCCTTGGAAACATGAGTGTAACTGAGTAACTAAATATTACAATTTTTGTTGTATTCTTGTAACTTGCTGGACTTATGCAAACAGTTCATATGTACATCAAGCCATTTCACACCTCGGGTGATTAAATGCAAGCTTTCCATTGTGGTACATGGTTCAGTCCCAGGGTTGCAATTTGTGGTAGAATGATACTGGTTTTTGACCAAGTACTTTTAGTTTTGACCCATACCGGTCAGCATTCCGCTGTTGCTTGGTGACTGAAGAGGGCTCAAGCCCACATTGCCGTAACTTCAGTTGTCAATTTGGAGCCTCATATTTTATGTGGCATGTGGCTGGACTTGAACTAAGAAAGGATTTTGCCCAGCATACGGGAGAGGAGTTCTTGGAGACAGTATCTCCTAATGCCGCTAAATTCCTCAACTTTGTCCAGAATTTTACCTTTTTTGATAAGCAGTGAATATTGAGTAGTGGTCAGTTCTCTAATGTTCATCATTATGGTTAGTTGTTTCCTCTGGAGCTTTGTTGTACATCTGTTGCTTGAAGCATGTTCATTCAGTAGAGGACATACTGACCGCTGTATTTGAAGAAAGAACTTCGTTGTTAAGAAGGAGAAGTAATATAAAGATCTTGTAAGTAGAGTATAAATATTATTTCAGGGTCTCTCAGTTAGTGTACTGGATTACTGTTCAAATGATTTCAGGTTTAATTCAAATCGCTCGCAGGAATGTCACTCTGGCTGACAGTGTCTTGCACACTGATCTACCACTATATGCCAGTTTGACTAAGCTTCCTTGGATTGGCATAGTTAACAGCCTTGTATATGTGAATGAGTCTGTCTGCTGTTGGCAGATTTGAATGTAGCAGTAAAACACCACTGTGTTCAACAAAGGATTTGTGTGTGTGTTTGCATGCACATGCACTGACATATGCACTTACAGGCTCATGCATGTGTTTGGGGGGACACTTTTTTGTGTGTGTGAGAGTTCTTGTTTAAAGAATTCATCATCATCATATAGCTAGCAGGATTTTAGGTCTTGTGACCTCTTTTTGGATCCATTAACAATCTAGAAGTCTTTTGAGGAGTCATCCTTGGCTTTAATTTGCTTGCAAGCCTCACATATATAACACTTGCAGCACTACCTGCTTTATTATTCAAATGTGAAACTTGGGCTATTAGAGAATGGGATAAATCAAGGATAAGTCAGTGGAAATGAAATTTGTGGGGAGAATGGCAAAATAGTCATGGCAAGATTACAAAACCAATGAAGATATTTTATTAGAACTTAAAATTGCCCATTTGTAAGGAAAATTCAAAATTACAGAAGAAAAAACATACAACATGTTCAAAGCAAAGAATTAATTATGAAGGAAATGGTATCCAAAAATATATAAATTATATGGTGCTTTGTTGAAAAAAAAGAATGGAACAGTGGTTTGATGCTGAATGTAAGGAAGACAATAAAGCATCATATTCTGATGAAGGTTGAATTGCGTGGCATTGGTGCCCAATTAGAATGAAGTCCCAAAAACTTTGTGCCACTTAGACCACCAGCGTGACTTACCCAGTCAGCTGATCTCATTTGTAAACAAAATTTTTAAAAATAAAGACGGTAAAGTTGGTGGTACATATGAAGTCAGGAATGACATCTGTAGGAGTGGAGGTGAAGTTCCATTCTCTTGTAACCTTCAGCACTGCATGGAGGTGAATGCTAAGCATGATGACTGTACCCATGGGTATATAGCCCCTGGTATTCACTGGGCAGGAGTCTGGTCACTGAGAAAGAAAAAAAATCACCCCTTCCAGTAATTGAACCCATAATCATGCACAGCATATATCAGGGTGTTTACCCACGGAATGTTATTTACCATTCATAAAAGGCAGACATTTATTGAATACTCAGTCATAAAGGATATAATTTTTATTCACCAGACAGAATTAGAAACTAAAACTAAACTAAGCTTTAAAAAATAAGACTAAACTCTACTTACAAATACATACATAAAAAATGTAACAGAGAGTACCAATGTTGAGACATTAGGGTGTTCCTGGGCACATGCAATGCACTGTCTATGGATAGCCATGGTTGAACACCAATTCTCTGGTTCTGCACCTCATTACCTAGTCCTATATTCAATGAACCAGTTGACTCCTTTTGAAATTGCAGATATACAAAAGCTACAGCTGTGAAAGAAAATCTTAACATGCTTTAAGATTGTGAATCAAGAACTGCTATTGGTGGTGGTGATGTGTTACATGTATTTTTCATAAGATATGGATATGTGAACCGTTGATGCTACATTTGTTATGTTCCAAAACTCGCTGTTTAGTTCATACAGCCAAAAACAAGAACTTTAATGTGTCTTGTAACTTGCAAGCATCATGTAAATACACTGGCTTTTCTGTATGCTCAGTATTTAGAAAAACATCACATAAAGGTTCCTTTTCATACAAACCTGCAGTTTGTGCTTGCTACAACTAGTTACTGTGCCTCCTACAGATACCTGTTAATTGCAGCAAGATTTATTGATTACGATCAAAGAAGATTCTCATATCATTTTCAGAAATTGCTTTTGATATTCACTCACAAAATAGCTTGCTGTTTCTGAATATTATCTGATGTAGAGAAAACTTTTTTTTCTTTTCTTTCCTCTTTCATTTTAATTTTTTGTTTTTGTTATTTTTATTTGTCTTTCTTATGTATTTATTATTTCTTGGTCTTTCATTTCTCCTCTTTGAATAATATATAGTAGTTAGGTTGTGCATTGTCAGTGGACTTTCCCTGCTGTATATTTGGTTGCTCTTTCTTTTCAATTGAAGGAATTATTGGAGAAAATCAACTATGAATGTTACAGTTTGGGTGTTTGTGGGGACTTTCAAGATACTAGGATTCTTTCTTGGTCTGCAAGGTGGATACACCAAGACTAGATGATCTGTGATACCAAGTATTCCTTTCTTGCTGTCTCTGGGATAGTAGAGCATCTGACTAGCTTTTTGTCAAAAGAGCATGGTTGGCCAGTATTCAATTAATTACAGGCAGATGCGTTGTTCATGAAGCTCATGTTCAGACAGCCAAGATCTTGCTGCTATCACTTTCCATACATTGTTAGGTGGTTTGTCAAAGCTTTGGGTCACACATCAGATGCATTAAGCATATATGTTTGATGTTCCCACAGATGTCTGAAGCAAAAGTGAAGAGTAGCATATTTCCTGGACCACAGATATGACAGATGCTACAATGTCAAGAACTGGAAGACAGAATTGCTCCTCAAGTAAGGAATTCTTGGTAGGCATCTCAGTTGGTAGTGCAGGGCTTCACCGGTTACTGTGAGAGTAAGATGTACAAAGAACCTGTGGGAAGTTTGATTGAACATTGTCACCTCCTGGGGTGTAGAGTGTGAAAGTACACTTTACACTTGCACATGAGCGTCTTCAGACTAATGTCACGTGAATGAAGAACATGGGAAATGCTTCCATCAGGATGTTGAAGCCATTGATGAGAGAGAGCAGGGATGCTGTCATGAGGGATTATGTATGGGGCTTAGTGAGGTGAGGCAAGTTGCAAACTGCAAGGACATTTCAATACTCACTTGTTAATTTGGTCTTGGAGCTGGTTTCGCACAGTAGCAGTGGCTTATTTTGTCTTCTTCACTTTGATAAGATTTTGCAGAGTTTGTCAAGAACATGTGCTCTTATTAAGTATTCCATATTGTTGATGTTCTATGTAAGAAGTAATATTTATTTGTGTGTGAACAGTTGATGCTGTGTACAAACTGTTGGAATTTTTGTAATCTTCGTGACTTATATGACCAATAAGAGTAAAGATAAAGTTTTCCCCATTACCTGCTATGAAGGCATGGAGAGGGAGTAGAGGTATTGCTGTACTCTTCCTTTAACCTCGGTGCCAGATGGGGGTGGGTGGTTAACGCCATGCTTTGGCCGCTAAACCATGATCAATGTAAACTCTGTGAAGTTTTGTTGTGTAGTGTTTTGTATGGTATGTATTTATGTTGTTATACTGTTGCTGATTTGGATTGAATTTTTTTTGTCTCTTTATTTGGTTGTGGTGTCTGTCAAGATGCCCATAGTGTTGATGATAGATAAGTATTAATAAGGAGTGTTGATGGAAATTGTGAGGGGGTTTTTTGTCATCCCATAGTGTTACAAAATGAGTGAATGAAGTGCTGTCAACACAACTGTATTGTTTCTGCAACAAGTTTCATCCACAAAGGTTCATTTTCAGGCTAAAACACTCTGATAACACACAAAATGTTCGTAGAAAATTGCATTGTGGTCGTTAATTGAGATCTTAGTATTTCAGTTTTTGAAATGCATGTTGCTGTTTTCAGTATGTTGGTTGAAATATTGATTTGTTAATAAATTAGTTACAAAGTAGTTTTGGTTTTTCATGGTGTTCTGTCATAGTAGACTTGAGGTGGCATGGGAATGTTGACTGTGTTTGTATGTTTTGGTTGTGATTATTAATTCAGGATTGTATTAATGTTTTATAGGACAGATTGCAAGATACTGACATCAGGCTGGTATTGGCCTTCATATGTTTTACTCCTCTAACTTTTTGGGAGATACATGTGAGCAGCATGAAGATGATCATTTGTGTTTTGAAACTTTTCGCAGAAATAACTACTAGAGACAAAGTAGTTATTTTGATGGCTCTGTATTCTTTTATTTTGGAATGACAAGTTTTAGGGGAACACTGAAATATGTAGAGAAAAACCTGAAAAGACGTACCAGTGCCACTTTCTCAGACACCAATCTTGTGTGGCCATAGAACCCAAGCTTCTCCAGTGAAAAGCTGGCGACTAACGGCCTGAGCTATGACAACCTTCAGGTTTAATATCATCTTCTTTGCTAGGCAGTCCTAGTTTAACATTGCCCTGAATAACATTTCACTTCGTCATTAACAAACTGTAGTGACGTGTGTTTTGAATGACGTTTTGACTGGCAACTGGCAGGATCTTCAGCAGCCAGATTCAGCAGCTCAGCTGTTTGTTGCTCTTTTTTATACACTGTTTCACTTTGCATTAACACTTTTCAGGGATGTAACCCCGACACAAAATGTAGATTGCCTGTATTTAGGATTGTCTGTGTTTCTCTACTGGTGTAAAAGAATTCCAGATATTTTCATTATCATAATCTTTTGCCACTGCTTTTGTGTTTTGTATTACTCTTCTGTTTGGCAAACACAGTTTCATGTGGATTGCAGTTGTTGTATTTTAAATGGAAAAACATGTAAATTGTTTACTAATTTCATGCAACAGAGTCCTTGAAAAGTTTATAGTTAATGCAGATAGTCAATAAATTTCCTTTCCTTTTATGAATCCCGAACGTTTATTTAAATTAGTGAAAGAACTCCTCAGTGGACTGTGGTTTGAATGCAGTGAATACAGCCTGCACTCTACATGCAGTTTTGCTGTTGCCCTGGACGTCCAGTGTGCTGTGTATAATGTTCCATTTAACGCATATTTGGTATGGCGAAGAATTGTTTGCCTTCTGGCTACGAGAATCACCCATTATGTGCCCTCAATGAAGACACGATGTTACAATGGATGCAAATCTTTGAAGAAGACTAAATTAGGGCTAAGGCATGTTATCTTTTCTTCCCCGGACATCTCCTTTCCTTCGACCCAAATATTTCCGTCTGAGCAGGTTATGTTAAATTTGTAGGAATGTCCCATTTTTTACTGTTATTTCTTAAAGCTTTTTTTTTCAAGTTTTGATGGTACTGGAAATACAAAAAATACTACTACTTTTTATAGAAATACATAATTATAATTATATTGTCCGAGTAAAAAGGCGTACGTGTTCCGGGATTACCTTCGTCCCGGAAAACTTCGGCACGGAAGTTGTGGACGACTGGAACTCGGTGGAAGAATTGTTTAAAGAAAGTCTCCTTCGGAATTCCGTACGTATGAAAGGTGTATTAACTGTTAGCACAGAAACGTTGAAAGGAATTAAGTGAAATTGTGGCTACATGTATGCTTGTATAATCTTCCTTGTCGCTGATGTCCTGTTTTTATGTTCGATAATAGGGAAATGTCGTCTTTCTTGTGACGGATATATGGTAACCTTAGATTAAATTACGGAGAATGAGATGGGAAGAGAATGTAGCATGGAGAAGGGAAGAAGAATTTTTTATAAAATTATGGTTTGAAATTCTTGAGGGTTACAGGTCACCTGGGAGGTGCAAATTGTTGCGGGTTTTGCTTAAATTTTTTGTGACAGTTTTAAACTCTACTTCACTGGATCAGGATTAGGATAAAGGCATTTCCTTGCGTTTATAATTACACTTTTTGGTGTAGGCGTATGACCGGAACTATTGACTAATGTTGGCTACCTTATTAGGAGACCAGAGGATAAGGGCATGTTACGTGTGATTTCTCAATGTGGGGAACTTCTTAGAAACACACACTTACTCGCTCGCAGTAAGAATTACCATGAAAGCGTTTATTAATCTAGTTCGAGAGTACTGTGACTCGTGACTGTTGCATCTTGGGCGTTGTACGATCTGGCATAAGAACCCGCCTGTGTTTTTAGATGCGTTCGCTGGCGGAAAGCGGTTGTTGACGTCACATCAGCTTCCCTATCCGCATGTAGCAGTGCTCTTCTCACTATAGACCCTACAGATTTTTTTTTTAAATTTCGTATTTGCAATTTTTACAAAGATTTGTCGATGCTTTCTGATTTCATTTGAATATCGGACAAAAATAGACACATTGCATAAACGCCTGCATACGTTTACGATATCTCGTATTGATTGGTCTTCGTAATCAAGAATGTTCCCTGTCTGGTACGTGCCGGGGCCCTTCAAACAGTTTCTTAGTCGGGTCACTGTTTCCTGCGAGGTATGAACTACGGCTGAAGAAATAAAAGTCTGGCATTTTCGATTGTAAACGCCAAGAACGGCGTTGAAGAGATATCAATTGTAAATCTCCCCACTTGCGATATCTCTATGATGATCGATTATAGTTCTGTTGCTCAGTTACAGAGAAATCTTGTAGCGTTAAAATGCTCGGTGTTTGTCTAGAGATTATTCATCAATTCAACATGTAGGGACAATAACAGAGCGAATGCGCGAGGTCCTTATTGTTCAATATCACCTATATATATATATATATATATATATGATTGAACCACGATGGCTGCCAGTAAACGACCGCAGTTCGATCCCCGCTACGGGCAGAAAGTTCTTTGTTCGCCACCACTTCCATACCGGCTCTGTGCCTGACCCAGCGTACTATCCGATTAGTACCGGATTCTCCTTCCCGGGGACGAAGCAGTCGGAAGCTACATCTTTTTACATCGTATCTAATGCCGAAGCTTAGAAGTAAAGCCATACCCACACTTTCACATACACTTTCATTGCATGATGTGAACTAGGATGACACTAATTTGTACCCATACGTTTGAATTCAGGGTCGAAGTTCTGTTTGACTACAGGTGTACACTCAGCTTCTTGTTCATTGAGTACCAGGGATTCTTGCATCAGGGTTAAAGCGGCTGGAGCTTGAAGTTAACCACACGTTTGTTTAATTCCGAGGTTAATTATCGGAGCTTTATCTATGGCTTTACAGCATTATGCCGGTGAAGTTCCTACGTTAAAACAAGTCCCCTAGTTTGAGATTAGTGAGGTGCTGGCTCATAGATGAAGCCCTCAACTTAAGCAGAAGGTATGCGGCTTGATCGGGGCCGTTGCGAACCGTAGTGGAGTCTAGTAGATTAGTGTAAAGCATTGGTTGAATAATGGTTTGCAGGGGAAAAGCGAAGGAACCCTGAGAAACCCCTGGTGCGGTATTCCTTCGTCAACTGTACGGCATAAGTCCACGGGATTGAACCCGAGGTTCCGTGGTGAGTAACCGTCCTCTGACCACCCCCGGTATGACGCGGCCTTGTTCCTGAAATGGAATATTACTTGCAGCGATGATCAAGGATCCTAGACAAGCGAAGATCTCAGCTTCAGATCTTCGCTGTTCTGGGATGTTGCGCAGCGTAGACTGGTAGTTACCGACGTTTCGGTACAATCCATTCGTCCCATCTTGAAGGATCGAAAAGAAACTTGGACTGCTGGACCCTTGAAGGTGGGGTTGATTGTCCCGAAACTTCGCTAACTACCAATCTACGCTGCACCTATTTTCACTGTTCCAGCTGGGACCGATAGGTTGTCCCGAAACGTCTGTAACTACCGATCTGCGCTGCGTAGCATCCGAAGAAAGCGAAGATCGCATTTACACCACGACGTAAGCCTGAAATCACGCAAGGTTATCCTTTTTGGTCTATGGAGTAGACTCCTTGAGAAGCTAATAGTCGCTAAACTAGTCAGGAAATTCATTATCGTATTCTCGAGATTCCGCCATTGTTCCCTATCCCAAGTCATAATGAATCCAGTGCTTGTGGCCCCCACTCGTGTGTTCAAATTCATCATCATCACTACCAAGTCCTACTTATATGGCTGTCGAAACTCTCTTCGCCAGACGATCGCTCAGTCTACCTGAACAAGTGGTGGCAGCAACATGGTGCAAGAGCGCGGCGCGTGGTCCAACCAGCTGGAGTTCGTCCTGTCGTGCCTAAACTACGCCGTCGGGCTGGGAAATGTCTGGAGGTTCCCGTACCTCGTGTTCAGGAATGGCGGTGGTGCGTATGGGGGCTTTTGCATGGAGGGACCGACGAAAACCTAGAGGTAACGCGTGTCCCGATCGGAGTTCAAACCACTTATGACTGAAATTCAAGTAGCTGAATTAAATTTGCGCGGTCGGACGAGTAGGGGAGGTTTATCTGTATAGGCTGAGACGCCCCAATTGAAAATTTGAACTCATTATCTCTCGAGTGAGTTCATTACGTCTTACGGATCTCGAAGTCTATTGCTACCAAAAGAGGAACAACGAGATTCACAGGATGAAATGTGTAATACTTCAGTGTTATGACAGTTGTAAAATTTACGAAATCTCACAAATTTCAATGTATTTTTAAGGCATTCAACTTCGTTTTAAATTACGTATGTTCATAACTGAAGATGTTCTTATTGGCCGAAACATGTAGTATGCATTGTTGAATATAATAACATTTTTAGGTGTGATGGTAATATATAAATTACCAATAAGGAACATTATTAGCTACGTTTTGCACTATAACTCAGTTTTATAGAGTTTGTAACATAGTGGACAAGACACACTATTCCTTCCAATTGAGGACTAAATGCGGTATGTATTTTCTTGAATAAATATTCAGCAAGTCGAAAGTATTGCAGAAAAAAACTAAGAATATGTATATTTGCGTACTGCATATATCCGGGACGGCTTAGTCATTATCGTGGCTGGTTCTGGCCTGAGCTCCAAGGGTTCGAGTCTGAGAAGGGATATTTTCATTTTCAAAGCCCTGTTTTGGAATCGCTCGGTCCTGTATTCAGAAGATACCAGCAGCTAATTTCTGAGGGTCAAAATGGCCTGTGCGTAAAGTTTACCTCCGTGTAATAGCGCGGTAATGAATACATTGAGCCTTAACTCCAGCCGCGGTGTATCTTTGATTTATTGCATAATGTTTACTATTATGGTTATTTCAAAGGAAATATTTTTTATACATAATTTTCTTAAAATAGTGAAGTGGGCCACACAAATCTACGTGTGTTTGTCATGCATATTTATACGCTACTGGCTTTGTGTTTGTTCTATTGCTACGAATTTTAGCCCCACTGTTGAAACAAGTTTTGCACGCAGTTCACTATATTAAAAGTGTTAAAAACGTTTACCTTTCTGAATTAAAAGGATAATGGCACGGAAATGGAAAGTATAGTGTCACATGATACACACTTTTCAGATGTCTTGAACGGGACATACTGCGATCAAGTGAGATTCTTCGTTACTCGTGCATTATAAATACTTATTCGACAGATGGAAATGCCTCTTAATGTGTACAAATATTAACCATTCAGAGTCTTGTGGTTGATGTTTATACTGTCAGATTTAAAGCCAAAATCTCAACAGATTTTTTCACATGTTTCTTTGTGTTCGGTATGATTCTCACGATCAACACTTACTGAAGTTTTCTAATTGCAGTGCACTTTTCTCTGCGACGTACGACATGAATCTGTAACTTGTCCTATATGTATTCATTCATTCCGTTGTCTGCTTCTTCCAAAGCGATTTCTCCGCAGAGCGTGAAGTTGTGTCTCCTCTTTCAATTTCTAGAATGCTCTCTTTTCCTTAAGGTCTCCAGTAGCTGCTTACATCTTCTTATACTTGAGTAAAACCAACAAGATGCACACTTTTCTTAATAATTAATTTCACTTAATTTATCCTCGACATGTTTCGATCGAGTAATTGTTCATCATTATCGTCATTAGGAGGAGTTCTGTACAAGCAGATCACAGTATTTCACCGTGCATCTTATGAGGATTCTAGTCGCTGGCACAATATCATTCGTATCGTGTCAGCGACTAGACTCCTCATAAAGATGCATGGTGAAATACTGTAAACTGCTTGTACAGAACTCCTTCTGATGATGAACAGTTAATTGTTCGAAACATGTAGAGGATAAATTAAGTGAAATATATTATTAAGAAAAGTGTGCATCTTGTTAGTCTTACTCACGTATGTATATCACGATGCTCGGTTCAGAGAATGTAAAGTTTACATCGTCTTCCTCATCTTCCCGTCGCTTGTCTCCCTACTTTTATCTTTCCTCCAACAACATGTTTTAGAAGGCAGTTCCTACGGAATACGTGACCAATCCAGTTGGCTTTCCTTCTTTCTGTCTTATGTAGGATATTCTTATTTTCTTTTATTCGGTGTAATACTTCGTCAGTTTTCACACGATCGGTTCAACTGGTCTTGTCCATCCTTCACCAGCACCACATTTCAAGACTTCCAGGTATTTCTGATCTATTCTCCGAAGTTCAAATGTTAGCACCATACCCAAAATCTATGCTCAAGATGTAGTACTTTACTAGTTTATTTCCTAAATTTCAGTCCAATTTGCTGGTGAAAAGAGTCTTCTTGCGCGATTTCATATTTCCGCGGCGAAAGAGATTAGATCTGCACTCTTCTGAGGTACTACGCAGCTTATGGTTGTAATTTATTACCGACGTTTCAAGACAACTTATCGGTCCCATCTCCAAGGGTCAAAAAGTCCTTCTTGACCCTTGAAGATGGGCCCGATAACGAATTAACACCACACGCTGCGTAATAGCCCAGAAGAACGCAGTTGTCAAGAGTCTTCTTCTTCTTCTTCTTCTTCTTCTTCTTCCGTTTCCAGAGCAAGTGAAGCCACGCGTACACACACACACACACACACACACAATGGAAACCTGATCTCAACATCACCTCACAATATAGGCATATACTTGTATATGATATTCTTTGAGCAAAATTGTAATAACCTGAAGATGGCCGCTGTTGGCCGAAACATGTAGTTATTTTTTGCTATTAAACACCATCATAAATCCATACTACCATAGTTGTGGTTTCATGACTGCTATTTACCTCACCATTAGTCTTGTTTTTCTCTGTCTAGAGTAATACAGGCCGATGCAGTATCAAAACAAGTCAGGCACTGTACATATAACGTAACATTGAGGCGCGTTCGTGCAACCATTGTTGCAGTGGAAGAACAATGAGTATTACATATTGTGAGTGTGTGTTTGTAGCTTAGGTATCCAGCATGCAATGCGCATGAGCCATAGTGTCGTCTGTGGCCTGTCTCACTGTACAATATTTTTTCACATTATCTCATAAACAGCACGATTTTAAAAAAAGTTATTGAACATAAAATGTGTGTTTCGATCTTTTTTAATGACCAACCTGATGCACAATTCTTTTTCTTATATTTGTTTATTCCAATTCTCTACATGTTTCGAACAACCAAGTGCTCATCATCATAACAATACGGTCTCTGGTATATGTCACTCTACGTAGGTGACCGTGTGGTATGCAGGTTTTTAAATGGAACATAAAATGTGTGTTTTGAGTTTCTTTACAACTTTTGTCTGAAACATTTTTCATTCGTAGAAGAATTAAGCGAGTTATGATCGAAAATGTATATGGGTCATCATGTAAAGTACGCGTTATTCTTGACCGATTTTAATGAAACTTGAATTTTCTTGACAGATTTTCAAAAACTGCTCAACCATCAAATTTCGTGAAAATCCTTCCAGTGGGAGCCGAGTTGTTCCATACGGACAGACGGACGGACGGACGGACAGACATGAAGCTAATGATCGCCTTTCGGAATTTTAGGAACGCGCCTAAAATTGTTGCACACGCACGTTGTGGGTAGTGGTGAGACTAGTTTGCAAGTGCAGGAATCTTTTGCGTGACGAACCGTTTGTTTCTTTGTATAAAACTGCTAACATCAGGCCTCAGTCGCATATAAAATATCACTTATCTTGGATTATTAATCTAATTGTATTCGTGTGTCAATATTTAGCGTAGATCCTTTCCCCAATACAAAATGTGAACCTCTTACATTCGGTAGTTTAGGAAGTGTAAAATGTGGGCTAACGGAAGCCACCTTCTTACGTTTCTTCCAGTTATGGGCGTTTTGCAAGGAACGCGTGCAAATCGATTAGTTACTTACGTGTGTTTATTTTACAGTTTACTCTGCACACATTTGCTCTTGCGTTAATCGCTGATTTCGGGAAGGTTTTCTTCGGCATGCAGACACAGCCTATAGGTAAACTTGGTCTACCGGAGTTTTTTTTTTTTTCACCAGCCAGGATTGGAAGTACTGCTGTCTGCCAAAGTCTGAAGTGGTTGGGGTAAAGACCGACGGTGCTTGAAACTGACTACATTTTCTTTCAATGCTGAGATACGGTAATACGTTTCTTAAATTGAATGACAGCAGTGGTCTACTACTACTACTACTACTATTACTGAGGCACTCCCGTTGCATTTTGGCCATTGATAGATCAAACTTGAACTGTAGAGCCATAATAATAATAATAATAATAATAATATGTCTAGTTTTGTTCCTTGCCCTCCATATGCCTTCACACTGGGCTAAATTTACATTTAGCGAAAGGCTGTAGAGATTAAGATAAGGAACCCATGCCTCAGTTGGCTCGCTCCGGTAGGCTGGATTGCAAACGAACCGTTTCACACTGAGGTATATTTGATTGCCTGCTGTCTAGGCGGGACCAACCTTCTTCAAATCAACACGTTGTCACTATACCAGCACACATCAGCATCTTTGGGGGGGGGGGGGAAAAAAAAAAGAAACAGAATATTTTCTTTTATTTCCCATTTGTTGTTATAAAAA